>LAZR01000775.1_pt1 | contig 22246 bp, 16 predicted proteins | sample 329461 | NCBI WGS metagenome assembly LAZR01 (sample SAMN03002196, study PRJNA259156) | marine sediment metagenome | biome: sea floor; feature: Hydrothermal impacted sediments; material: marine sediment; isolation source: Loki non-amplified sample from Loki's castle hydrothermal vent sediment ...
TACGGTGAGCGCTTTACACAGGCCATGGCCTGAAATTGTTCAACCGCCCGCCCACACACGGAATTCCTGACAGGGCCATCCAATGCTGCCAGGGCCGCACGAACCTCGGACGGCGACAGGGCGCGGTCGCGTGGCTCGAACGCAGCGATGGCGCTGGTGCGGATGGACCCGGCCGGGTTGCTCACATCCAGACCGCATCCTTGGGCGTGGCGGAACACCAGCAACACGACCTCACGGACATGCACGGCGACGGCTGGCCCGCGCTTCTCCTTGACCTCGTCGCACAGACGTTTGAGACGGTGCGGCGTCACCTCCCCCAGCTTGAGCTTCGAAAACTCTCCCGCGATGGCGCGGTCATAGACGGATCGGCGCATCGCCAAGGTGCTGTCAGCCAGTTTCTCGGCTCCCGATTTGGGATCGGCCTTGTGCTTGAAATAGGCTTCCGCCCACCCGCCGAATGTGAACGCCTCGGCTGACGCGGTGCGCTTCTCCACCTTGGCTCTCGACGGCGACTCGCCCCTCTCCACCTGACGCCGGGCACGCGCCAGCAGCGTCCTCGCCTCCGCAAGCGACACCTCCATTCCGTATTCCAGCGCGTCGAGCGCCCGTGTCAGCTTGCGCGCCGCCTCGCCGCTGTATCGACCGATGGTCAACGTCTCCTGCCGCCCGTTCACCCGGTATTGATACCGGAACGAGATGACCCCTGTCGGCGTGACGGCCGCATGCATCCCGTCGCGGTCCGTCACCTTGTACAGCTTGGCCCTCGGCTTCAGATTTTTCAGTTCTTTATCAGTGAGATCGCCCATAAATCTGCATCCGGTCTGGGGCAAACGGATACCAACAAAGGGGGTTGTTGGTAGCGAAAGCCCGTTTCTCGACCATCCTGCGCCATACCAACATCGCTACCAACAAAGTGGCTAGGTTGGGGTGATATGCAGCGATACGGGGTGGAAAAAATAATCCTTACTAATCAACTGGATCGCGCGATAATCGGCACGTAGCGAGACGGTCTGAAACGACCCTAGATCACTCCCACTCGATTGTTTAAATATCGAATAACTAATTGAACTTGCTTGAATATTTCTCTTTCCAGCGCAAAAACTCCGACTCTGAGTCCGTCAAAAAGTTACGCTTTTGATTTCAAAGGAAAAAATTGCCAAAAAAATATTTTCGAGGTTTCGCCAACTATCGGCATCAGTCGGATGATCTTTGCACCTCGCGGTGACCAGCGGCCTGCTCGACGCTCGTCAAAAAGTACCGTCGCGCGACTCATATCACGCGTCCCAGACCGATGCCATCCAACGGCAGGCGAGCACCGCCCGGACTGACCGCACCTTGATCAAACCCTCTATTCTGGTTATATTACTGGAAATAAGTCGGAGACAACCATGGGCAGTTCGCAAAAGCGCGCCATTCAAAACTATCGATCTCGCCTCAGCGAGCGCGGTTTGGCGCGCTTCGAGGTGCTTGGTCGCGATGCCGATCGCGACCTCATTCGCTCTTTGGCTCGTCGCCTGGCCGAAGATGGACCGGATGCCTCTAGCCTGCGCGCGGCTGTCAGCCAGACCATCGTCGGCGAGCCACCCAAGCTTGGCGGGATCCTGGCCGCATTGCGTCGTTCGCCGCTAGTGGGAGCTGACCTAGATCTTTCCCGACCCCGTGAAGAGGGACGCAAAATCGACCTGTGACACGCTACCTCCTCGATACCAACATCATCAGCAATGTCGTCAAATCGCAGCCGTCGGAATCGCTCCTGGTATGGATGTCGAGACAGCGTGACGAGGATTTGTTTATCGCCTCGCTGACCGTTGCGGAAATCCTTCGCGGGGTTCTGGAGATACCTCATGGCAAGAAACGCGACGTACTCGACAAGTGGTTCTCTGGGTCGGAAGGGCCGCAGACGCTGTTTGCGGGCCGCATCCTATCGTTCGACGACAAGGCGGGACTGATCTGGGCTCGGCTGATGGCAGAAGGAAAAGCGGCCGGCAAGCCGCGCAGCGGGCTCGACATGATCATCGCCGCTGTCGCCGGTGCGAACGCGTGCGTGCTGGTGACGGATAACGAAAAAGACTTTGCCGGACTCCAGGTCGTCAATCCGATACGCGGAGTGGTCTGATGTGGCGGCGGGTCAAGGAATGCTCGGGAGGGCAAGATGGTTGAAACTCAGATAGAGTGGACAGATTCGACTTGGAATCCCGTCGCAGGATGCTCCATCGTCACCGCAGGCTGCACCCATTGTTACGCGATGGAAATGGCCAAACGCCTCGAAGCCATGGGCATCGCGAAATATGCGGGACTTACCCGAAAGACGGGAAAGCGCACGGTGTGGAATGGCGTGGTGCGGGAAGACCGCGAGGCGCTGGCCATTCCCTACGGATGGAAGAAACCGCGGAAAATCTTTGTAAACTCGATGAGCGACCTCTTTCACGAGGGTGTCAGCGAGGAATTCATCCTCAAGGTCTGGAAGGTCATGCGCGAGACCCCGCGCCACAACTATCAGATCCTTACTAAGCGTCCCGAGCGAATGGCAGCCCTCGTCGCCTCGCAGATGGGCGACATCCTGCCCAATGTCTGGCTGGGGACTAGCATCGAAAACGCGGACGTCGTGAGCCGAGTCGACTATCTTCGCCAGGCACCCGCGGCCATCCGCTTCATCTCCTTTGAGCCTCTAATTGGATCGGTTGGCGCCGTGGATCTCCGTGACATCCATTGGGCAATCGTAGGCGGTGAAAGTGGCAAATCCGCTCGACCGATCAGGGAAGAATGGATCGATGAAATTTACGGCCAGTGTCTGACGGCCGGTACTGCTTTCTTCTTCAAGCAGTGGGGAACCTGGGGCAAGGATAATAAAAAGCGTTCAAAGAAAGCCAACGGGCGTGAGTATCGAGGTCAGACCTGGGACGAGATGCCGACTACACCGCAGGACACGGTAGCAATGTAGAACGACATCCGTCCGGGGGGGTAAGCATAGGTGGTCGAAAAACGATATGAATGGGCCGATGGAGCAAAACTGGAGGAGCACTCACGCCGCAAACATAAGATCTTGCGTGAGTATGTCTTCGACTACCTGACCGTCCGCTGCAAGCTGCCTCAGCAGGAGCAGTTTAGGCTCGCCATTGTCGACGGTTTTGCTGGTGGGGGGCGATATCAGTGCGGCTCGCCCGGCTCGCCGTTAATTTTCATCGAGGAATTAGAGCGAGCAGTCGAGGCTGTGAACACGCAGCGCGCGGTCCAAGGGCTGGGCGCGGTCGAAGTCGAATGCCTACTGGTGTTCAACGATGCCAGCCGTGACGTCATCGAGCTTTTGAAGACGCATATCGCACCCATGCAAGCGGAGGTAAGCCAGGCCTGTCCCAAATTGCATTTGCGCATCGAGTATCTGAACGACTTCTTCGAAGTCGCATATCCCAATATCAAGCGCCTGTTGGAGCAAGGCAGGTATCGAAGCGTCATCTTCAATCTCGATCAGTGCGGGCATAGTCACGTCGAGCGAAACACCATTCTCGACATCATGTACTCCTATCCTGCGGCTGAGATCTTCTACACCTTCGTCATTAGTTCCCTGCTGGCGTTCCTTCAGAAGGACCAGCCGGAGCGACTTCGCGCCCAACTCGACCATCTCGGCTTGACGAGCAATGACATCCAAGCGCTGGATGCGCTGATGAGTCAGAAGGATTGGCTCGGCACAGCCGAGAAAATCGTCTTCGACGCTTTCCGATTGTGCGCGCCCTATGTCAGCCCGTTCTCAATCAACAACCCCGGCGGATGGCGGTACTGGTTGATCCACTTCGCCAATGCTTATCGGGCAAGGCAGGTTTACAATAACATCCTTCACGACAACACCAGCTTACAGGCGCACTTCGGTCGGTCTGGCCTTAACATGCTGTCCTACGATCCAAAGCATGATGAGGGCATGCTCTATCTCTTCGATATTAGCGGTCGAGCATCGGCGAAGAATCAGCTTCTCGGGGATATTCCGCGCCTGATCACGGAATCCGGAAACGCCATGCCCGTCATGGACTTCTATGAGAGCATCTACAACATCACACCTGCACATGCGGACGATGTGCATGCGGCGATCATAGAAAATCCGGACCTTGAGGTCATAACCCCCGCTGGAGGTGAGCGGAGGAAGGCCAATACAATTGGCGTTGGTGACGTGATCAAGATCAAGAAGCAGATCAGCTTCTTCCCAATGTTCCTAAACGCCGGGGCAAAGGGCGGTGCCAAGGGATGACCGCGCGGCGTCGGGACCCGGAATGGCGCGAGTTCGAACGCCTAGTCGCGCGGATTGAGGCCGACGCCGGGCCTCAGGGCCTCGTCGTTACGTCGCCTGATCGTCTGCGCTGCAAGCTCACCGGTCGGATGAGAGAAGTGGATGCCAGCATTCGTGCGCGGGTCGGCACCACCGAAATGCTTGTTACGATCGAATGTCGACGCCGGCAAAAGACTCAGGATGTAACTTGGATCGAGCAGCTAGCCACAAAGAAGTCTTCGATTGGCGCGGATCGAACCATTGCCGTCAGTGTATCTGGCTTTTCCCCGGAAGCTCAGATTGCCGCGTCTCATGCCGGCATTTCTCTGCGGAGACTTTCGGAAATTACGGTTGCGGAAATCAACTCGATCTTGCGACTGGACTTTGTGCTCTTTTGGCATAGGGCCTGCGCCATTGCACGGGTCGGCATCCGGAGATTTCGTTCGCTCGATTGGAAAGTTCCCAGTCCGCAGGACGTCGATTTCACTTTACCGCAGGATACTGACCCGCTTGCGCCGATTTTTTGCAATACTGAGTCTGACACAACTTGGTCTCTAAATGATCTGTGGAACCAAATTCAAGAGGCTACGGATCCGTTTGACGGCATTCAAAAGGCGCAACCGCCTGCATTCCGGACGGCATGCTTCCCATATCCCGGCTCAGTCACCCTCACTACCGCCGACGGCCCCTGCGTGCTCGGCGACGTCCTACTCACCGTCGCGCTTTGGATAGAGGCCGAGCAGATCACTCTCGATGCGGCGCACAAGGTCGAGTACGCATCCGACAAGATGGCCGCGATCCAGCGCGTCGAATTCGCCTCGCGCCGGCGAAAAACGAACGATTGGCGCATCTCAATGCAGATTCCCAAAGATTCTGAGGACATCGCCGATCTTCGAACGGGAGGTGCTTGGCCTAACGCGGAGAAATAGCAAGGCCATGAGGACGAAGGCCTTTTGATGAGGTTCAGCAACATCCGAGCTGTCGATCGTGAAACCGATGGGCGCTCAATAATCCCACATCCGCCTTGCACTAGATTACGAGGAACTCATCATGCGCGCTGAGAAAGTCACCTGCTAATGACATCAGATCCCGTACTTGACGCCGTCTCCACATTTGGCGCGGATGCCAAGCGGAAGCTCGATAATCCTGCCGTGTCCGGAGAGCCAGAGGACCAGTTGCGGGGGCCATTGGAGGTGCTTCTGGGCGCCCTTGCACGCGTCACGGGCTTAGCGCCCGGCGCCATGGCGATGGTCGGCGAAAGCTCGATCGCAGCGTTGAAAAGCCGCCCGGACTATGCGGTTACAGTGACCAACGCCCTCGTAGGCTTCATCGAGGTAAAAGCCCCAGGCAAGGGCTCAGACCCTCGCCGTTTCCGTGACGCCCACGACAAAGCTCAATGGGAGAAGCTTCGGTCGCTTCCCAACCTTTTATACACCGACGGTGAAAGTTTCGGACTTTGGCGAAACGGCGAAGCCATCGGTCTCGTTCGATTAGAAGGTGGCATAGAAAGCGCCGGAGCAAAACTGACTGCACCCGCAGCTTTGCTACCGTTAATACGCGACTTTTTTGGGTGGCAACCTATCTCGCCACGCTTCCCGCGGGAGCTCGCACACGTCACAGCTCGACTATGCCGTTTACTTCGAGATGAAGTGACGGAGGAAATGTCTCGTGGTCTGCCGGCGCTGACCAGCCTAGCAAATGACTGGCGCATGCTATTGTTCCCGCACGCGGACGACGCGCAATTTGCCGATGGTTACGCGCAAGCGGTAACCTTCGGCCTGCTCATGGCTCGCTCCCGCAATATCCCTCTGGCCGGCGGGCTCGATACGGTCGCCAAAGCACTCGGTAAGCAAGACACGCTCATTGGAGCTGCCCTTCGCCTGCTCACGGAAGAGGCCGAGGTTGAGGCCGCGCTCAAGACATCCCTTGATACGCTCACACGCGTGCTCGACGTTGTTGACTGGTCGGTCATCGCAAAGGGCGATCCTGAGGCGTGGCTTTACTTCTACGAGGCATTTCTCGGTGTCTACGACAATGCGCTCCGAAAGAAGACCGGCTCTTACTATACGCCGCCAGAGGTCGTGACGGCGATGGTGCGGCTGACCGACGAGGCCCTCGTTGCGCGCTTCGGCTTGCCAACGGGACTCGCCTCTCCCAATGTCACGGTCGCCGACCCTGCGGTTGGATCAGGCACCTTCCTGCTCGGCGTACTTAGGCAAATCGGCGACACAGTGCGTTCGGCGCAGGGTGAAGGTGCAGTCGCTGCCGCACTCAAAGCTGCGACATCCCGGTTGATTGGTTTTGAAATCCAGTTCGGCCCATTTGCTGTAGCCCAGCTACGGATGTTTGCCGAGCTTGTAAGCCTCGAAGAAGGCGCGGTCGCCACGCTGCCGCCGCTACGCCTGTTTGTCACGGATACATTAGGCGATCCGAACGAGGCTGAGGAGAACATTCCCGGTTTGCTGCGGGTGTTGGCACAGTCGCGCGCCGAGGCGAACCGGATAAAAGCTAGGCAGCCGATCACGGTCGTCATTGGTAATCCACCGTATCGCGAAAACGCGCGGGATAAAGGAGGCTGGGTCGTGCGCGGCAGCGCGAATGTGCCTGCCCCCCTTGCAGACTGGATCCCCCCTGCGGAGTGGGAATTGGGGACCTACGTTCAGCACATACACAATCTCTACATCTACTTTTGGCGCTGGGCAGCGTGGAAGGTCTTTGGTCCCGGCATTCAAGCAAACGAACGTGCAGGTGTGGTCTGCTTCATTACAGCGGCGGGCTTTCTCGCTGGACCAGGTTTTCAGAAGATGCGTAGCGATCTGCGGCGTTCTTGCGACACAATCTGGGTGATCGATTGCTCTCCGGACGGCCATCAACCGCCCGTAGCAACGCGCATTTTTCAGGGCGTCCAGCAGCCAGTGTGCATCGTCCTCGCCGAACGCTCAATCGCAAACGACCCAGAAGTGCCAGCCCGCGTGCGCTTTAGGGCGCTTCCTGCAGGAACGCGCGAGGCTAAGTTCGCTGCGCTCGCTGCCTTGGCACTCGACGATCATGGGTGGGTTGACGGCCCCACCGGATGGCGCGCGCCATTCTTGGCAGATTCAACTGCTGAATGGCAAAGTTACCCTTTGCTGACTGCTTTGATCAACGACGGCGGCTCCGGTGTACGAGCTGGTAGAACATGGGTCATAGCTCCGGACGCGGGATCGCTAGGCGAGCGATGGACCGCCCTACAGCGGACGCGCGACCGGGAACGGCAAGCGGAGCTCTTCTTTCCGCATTTGCGCAACGGACTGCCTGCTGACCGACATATCGACAAGCTCATCTCCGCCGGGCTGGGGGCTATTCCTCAGCGCAAGAAATCTGTCAGGTCAGATCTCGATCCTGTTATTTCGCCTGTTAGGTACGCTTTCAGATCCTTCGACCGGCAATGGATAATACCGGATATCCGCCTGCTGCAATCACCTAATGCGGCGCTGTGGTCAGATCAATCTCAGAACCAAGTGTATTTGACGGCCATCGATGATCGCTCGCCAACCGATGGACCAGCGCTCACCATTTCTGCCCTTATCCCTGACATGCACCATTACGCAGGACGCGGCGGCCGTGTTTTCCCGCTCTGGTCTGACGCCACCGCGAGCAGCCCCAATTTCGCGCCGGGCCTTCTCGAGTTGCTCACGCGCGTTTACGGTGAGGCTCCCGCGCCCGAAGACTTGTTCGCCTATATCGCCGCCGTCGCCGCGCAACCCGGCTACATTGAGCGCTTTGGCACCGACCTCGCCACACCGGGACTGCGCATACCTCTCACCGCTAACCCAATGATTTTCGCTGAGGCAGCCGCCCTAGGTCGTGAAGTGGTTTGGCTTCATACCTACGGAGAGCGTTTCATCGACCCTGAAGCGGGCCGTCCGCATGGCCCGCCACGTCTGCCGCTAGGCGAGGCGCCCACGATTCCCAAGGCTGGTGCAATCCCCAGCGAAGCCGCCAGCTTCCCTGATACACTCGACTACGACGCTACAGCTAATCGCTTACGCATCGGCCGCGGTTATGTGGACCGTGTGCCCCCCGCTGTGTGGGGATACACCGTATCAGGCAAGCAGGTTCTGCGGCAGTGGTTCAGCTATCGAAAGAAGAACCGTGAACGCCCGATCATCGGCGACCGCCGCCCGCCTTCGCCATTGGGCGACATACAGCCAGAAGGATGGTTGGCGCAATACACCGAGGACCTGATCGACCTGCTGAACGTCCTTGGTCGCCTAGTGCTACTAGAGGGGAAACAAGCCAACCTGCTCGCTCGAATTTGCGCCGGGGCGCTCATTGGTGCTGACACCGTTGCAGGTGCGGTGCCGCCCGCGCAACCGCACGAACGGCGCGAGGGACGAAAGCGGCGCAAGTCGATAGACCAGGCACAACCCAAGCTGATCTGACTGAAGTGGGAGGATTCGTGACGCCGTTCGCGAGAGCAGATTCCGGCTGCACAACAGGGCTGCCGAGCAGGACACCCGTTCTTTGCGGCCCTCGCAGGTTTTGCGAGCAACTCGGCACAAATGTCGGATCGGCGAAGTCGGTAGTATGCGCGGTGTAGGGCATCAAGTCACGTTTACAGTCGGCACGGGGCTTGGCTTGCAGCCGACCGCCGTGCCTATCCCATCTCAGCAACTGGCGCATTCAACGCCGTAAGGGCCGTTAAATCGTAAATGTCGCCCGCCGAAAACAGCGCCCTGGCCTCGATGGCCGCGCGAGCTGCGGCGACATCCGGAACGAAGAGCACGACGGCCAAGTCCTGAAAAGCCCGTGAGCAACAGACATAGAATAGCCGTCGGGTTCGGCCCAACACTGAGTCATACCAACGGGAGCAAAGGCTGACTCTTCGGGGGGTTCCCAAATCGAGGAAAGTCTGAATCCCTCATGGCAAACGGAGGTTTGTCATGGCAGCACCGGTTCCCCTTCGCACGGATTATGACGGCCCAACGCTGAGAAGGTCGGCGAAGGCAACGAAGGATGCGGCTCAGGCTCGGCGCTTGCTGGCGCTGGCCGAGATCTACGATGGCGGCTCGCGCAGTGACGCGGCCCGGATCGGCGGCGTCACCTTGCAGATCATCCGCGACTGGGTTCTGCGCTTCAACGCTCGCGGCCCTTCCGGCCTGATCACCGGCAAGGCGCCGGGCAACCGGCCGAAGCTGAACGACGAACAGCGCCAGGCTCTGGCGGCGATCGTCGAGAAAGGGCCGATCCCTGCGATCCACGACGTGGTTCGCTGGCGGCGCAAGGATCTCGTGCGCTGGATCTTCGAGGAATTCCGCATTGAGGTCGACGAGACGACGGTCGGGCGCGAATTGCGGTCCATGGGCTTTGCCAAGCTGTCAGTCCGGCCGCGCCATCATGCCCAGAACGAGTTCGAACTCGAGGATTTTAAAAAAGCTTCCCGGCCGAACTGGCAGCAATCCAGGCAAGCCTCCCGGAGGGCGCCGAGATCGAACTCTGGTGGGCTGACGAAGCCCGGATAGGGCAGAAGAACAAGGTCACGCGGCGCTGGGCCAAACGTGGCACGCGGCCTTCGGCACCAAGCGACCAGCGAACCATGTGGGCCTACATCTTCGGAGCCATCTGCCCCAAAAAGGGCAAGGGCGCCGGCCTCGTCCTACCCTACTGCGACACCGCCGCCATGAACGAGCACCTCAAGGAGATCAGCCTCGCCGTCGATCCCGGCGCTCATGCCGTGCTCATCCTCGACCAAGCCGGCTGGCACACCACGCCGAAGCTGACGGTGCCGGCCAACATCACTCTCCTGTTCCTGCCGTCCAAGGCGCCGGAACTGAACCCGGTCGAGAATGTCTGGCAGTTCATGCGCGACAACTGGCTGTCGAACCGTATCTTCATCGACTACGACGACATCGTCGCCCACTGCTGCGCAGCTTGGAACAAGCTCGTCGATCAGCCCTGGAAGATCATGTCCATCGGAATGCGAGATTGGGCGCATGGGTCTTGATCAGCGCCCGTTGGTATCAGTCCCATCTTCTAGGTGCTTCTGATCAGTGGCCGACAAGGGCGAGATCCCGAAATACTTCCCGTAAGAGAAAAGATTGTAGTCACCCTCCTCGTCGTCGAGGATCACAAGGACACGCGCAAACTCCGCGCCCTTAACGCCTTGCTGCGTCGCGAACGGGGACTGGTCTTCAATATATTCGCGATATCCCCAAAACTCCGCGGCTGCACAATCAAGGAACGCGTTCACCGCCCCCTGTTCGGCGCCCGCCTCCTCTTCAGCCGCCCCAGCGCCGCCACCTTCCAGGTACGCGACGAACCTATCGTCCAAGCTCATCAGTTCCCGCTCGTGCACGAACGTGAGCACCTTCCGGACGGTTGTCCCTGCGAGCGGCTCAAATATCGCCACGAGGCGCGGCACGTCCGCGCGCAAGCGAGCAATCATGGCGGGCGCATTCTGATCGGACAGTCGCTCCGGGCCCAACAACGGGCAGTTTGACCGCAGCGCCGACATGACGTCGAAATCCTGGCCGGATCGCGCCGCAATCACCAATGGCAAGACGAATGTCATAAATGGCCTAAGCACCCAGGCAGTGCCGTCCAACAGCCCGTCCTTCAGGCTTGGGGGCGCCTGATCGTTAAGCGCGGCGTAGAGGTTCGGGAAGCCGAGCCGGCGGGCGGCCATGCGATGCACCAACACAAGCACCCGGACATCCGCATCATCGTCGTCACTCTGCCAGAGCGGATCGTGGTTCTCGGCTGCAAGCCACTGTCGCACGAGGGCCAGGCGCTCGGTTCTCTGATCATCGGCCGGCAGGATGAACAGGCGCGCGGATCCCACAACCGGTCCGACAACGCCATCCAGCTCTATCGTGCGACCGCGGGTCTGCTGGAGCCCGTCATCCTCGGCACGGATCCTGTTGACCACGGCGAGTACACTTGTTGGGCACCGGAAGTTTTCCGGTTTGGTGATCTCGTTCCATCCATCGCCCAGCAAAATCGAACCCGCACCGGTCGTGTAGATCTTCTGCATTGGATCGCCGAAGAAACCGAGGCAGAAGCCTTGCCCCACGGTTTCCGCGATTTGCCTGAGGGCGGCAATGAAGGTCGGGCTCGTGTCCTGGCTCTCATCGACAAAAATGAACGGAAAGCGATTGGCGATCAGCGTCCGCAACAGCGGCCGCTCCTCGATCAACGCGGGCCCGATCTTCAGGATATCGTCGTGCCCGAGGATGCCCTTGGCGTAGTCACTGCCAGTCCCGTAGGAGAACCGAACCACGCTGGCGAGCGCGTCGGTCTGGCGCTGGTATCGCTCCATGTCGCGCGCAAGTGTCTCGCGAGTGTTTGCCCGCGTTCTTGGATTGTCCAAGCGCTCCTGGGCAGCGGCAATCTTCTCCTGGATACGTCCGGCCACCCACCTCCGAAGATCCTGCTGGAAAGGCCCCACGACCGTCCAGAGGAAGCTGTGAATCGTCGAGACGTGGAAGAGACTGTCGTTGCCGACATCGCCCCATATCTCGCCAACGGCGACCTCCGTATAGGTGATGCAGGCGATACGTTGACCTCGGCGCCGCAATGCGGCGGCGCGAGTAGCTGAAAGATGAGCAAGCGCCTTCACCAGCGACGTCGTCTTGCCAGAACCTGCGCCCGCCACCATCACAAAACTGGTCAGCGGCTGCTGATCAAGGCATTGGCGCAGCGCTTGATCAGCGTGGGTGTCCGGTTGTCCGATCCGGCTCGTCATGCCGCGGCCTCCACCTGAGCTGGGGCCGCGACGGGAACGGGCGTGACCTCGTCCTCGAGCCAGCGGAGGCCGTCCGCGATGTAGTGCGGAACGGTCCAAGTGGCGGGATCCTGGGCGAGGAGCGCGAGCGAAAAGTCGGTCTTGTTAAAGCTGGACCCCTTGATTCGGTTATGCAGCCGCTCGGCCAGTTGCTCCGCCGTAAGTCCAGCGCTTCCACGCACTCGCAGCTTTAGGTCGGAGCGCGCTGCTTCCTGACACCATGCCAGATTTTCCAGTGCAAACGCCTCCTCAAGGGTGCGCCCCGCCATAGCCGTCTGTGCCATATTCCAAGTGACGTCGATCAAGGTCTGATAGGTTACGCGCACCAGAGCGTGACCGTCCTCGCCGCGCAGCTGCGTCCGCTGGACAGATGTGGCGTTCAAGAGGTCGACGATCGTGCTGCACGCTGGCAGCCACTGGATGAGCGTTTGATTGGACGTGACGGCGCCGGCGACATGCACCATGCAGGCGCTACCAGCAGCACCCTCCTGATCCTCGGGCGACTCGTCGTCCTCGATCTCCGGCTCAGCGGCAGCGGCAGGCGCCGTCACGCTGTCGATGTCCGTAACGATGAGCGCGGTAATACCGAGAAACTCGATCAGGGTGCGGAAACGATGACCGAAGGCGCCGCCAATTTCCAGAATGCTTAGATAGGCGGACTGAAGCCGAGGCGCTGCCTTGGCGATCATCTGCGGCAACAGGAGCCGCTCGACATTTCCCTCCACCAGCACCGCCGCGTCGGCGAAAAACAGATCGCAGTGGGTGAGCTTGAGATAGCGTTCGAGAAAATCGCGGGTCGGATTGGCGGTCCGGTCGTAGAAGGCCGAGAGATTGAGCACCTCAGAGGATTGCGCCAAGGCCGTCGATGAGCGACGGAAATAGCGGATCGGCCGAAAACCGCGTTCGTAGAGGATGTGTGGCGAGTGGGTCGTGACGACGAGCTGGCTCGCGTAATGCGTACCGTCCTCGCCTTCAATCGCCAGGATATCGATCACCTTGCGGATGAAGACCTGCTGGAGCTGCGCGTGAAGGTGCGCCTCCGGCTCCTCGATAAATACGAGATGCAGAGGCGGCCGGTTGTCTTCAATGTCCATCCACTGCGAGTGAAGATCGAGCAGCTCGACGACCATGTAGATGAGATTCTTGAAACCTAGGCCATTGTAGCGATCAGGGAGCGTCGGCGGTTCGATCCCCTCCTGCGGATCGCCAAGCGCATAGTGAACGCGCGCGCCATCGTGGCTGCCCATGATGGTGGCTGGATTGAGTGCCGATTTGATCAGCAGTCGCGGATTGGAGAGCCCGGGGTAACCCAAGGCGCCCAGGCGACTCAGCGTTGGTTCGAACACGCGCTGAAGGTGATCGTTGAGCATCGCTTCAGAGTCCGCCAACGCCCGGATCGCGTCGAAGTCGTCACCGCGCTTCTCCAGGTTCCGCTCGTAGAACCGGCTCAAGCATCGCGAGAGATCTTCGGCCCGGCTGCCCGCAGCCGCGTCGGTTAGGTGGCGCTGGGCGTGCAGAAAATCGACGCGCAAGAGCGAGTTCAAGATGTCCTTGCCGCCGCGACCTTTATCCGGGGTTAGCAACAGCGGGACATAGTCGGCCGCGGCCACCAACTCTGCGTCGAACTGCGCCCGATCAAGAACGTAATAGCGCAGCTCGTACTCGCGCCGCAGATTGTCGGTCAGATAGTCACGTAGAGTGCGCGGCGAGGGATGGTAGTCTGCGCCACCGTTCGCTCCAGGTCGAATGTTCGCGCGCGCGCGTTCACGAGCCTCCCGGAAGTTGGCGAGGAGCGTCGTGACGTCGGTCGCAGCAAACTCGACACGCAGTCCGACCAGCGTCCCTTCCCAGGCGAGGCTTGGCAAGAGATCGACGACGCGGTGGAGATCTGGTGCGTCGACGTGGAACCAGACGTCGAGCGAGATGGTCGGAAGGACGGCGCCGTCCACGCCGTCACCAAAGGCATCCATTGTCGCCCAACATTCGGCGCTGAAGTCGTGAACCGAAAAGCGCTCACGAGACGCCGCCATGAAAAGCTGAAGCGCATGTGACGCCGATGTCTTCCCGCTGTTGTTTGCACCAACGAAAATAGAAATTTCAGCCGCGAGATCAATCCGCACATCCTGCAATCGTCTGAAATTACGAATTCGCAAAGTCTCAATATGCATCGGCACCCCCATTTTATTCGTACGATATCTTTTTCGTTCTCCGAAGCTACGGATTACTCTCCGCTTGATCTTTTGAGAGCAGGACTATCTTCGCCAAGTTTCCCATCTGACGTGCGGGCGTTGTCCGCGGTCCACCACGCGACGGTGGAAACCAGCCCCTTAGCCGCGGTCGTGCCACGGCACGCGCACCGTGATTTGCCGCGATAAACGTCTCGCTCCGTCAATCATGTCACCGCCCTATTTGTTCTTACCTGGAGAGTTTGGAGCCTCAGCGTTGCCTGCAAAGACCGCGCATCGATCACCGACGAGGGCAATCACCTTGTCTTGTGTAGTCTTCGCCGCCTCGGACTCAGCCGCGAATGCGGGCAGGTGCAGCGTCTTGGCCCGTTCGGATAGGTGCCCGGCAAGTTCGCCGATAGCCGCCTCGGCGTCGCCGACCGTCAGACCGATCGTTCGGGCCAGCGCGAGGAAGTCGTGGCGGGTCAGGCGATCATCCTTGCCGTTCAGCTTCAGGGCCATCCGGTCGCCGCCGAGGCCTGGAAAGACTCGCGTGGTGACCGCGTCATAGAGCGGCGCGAAACGCACTGTCATGAATGCCTTGGCGCCCGCCTCGGCCGTCTTGAGCATCGCAAGGTTTTTCAGGTGCATATCGCCATCGGCAATCAACCAGGCGAAGACTGCGCGGCGAAACAAGATGTCGAGGTCCGCGGCAGGATCGGTCGAAAGCGGACGCAGGCCCCGCGCCATGCGCTCGATCGTGCCATCATATTTTGCCGAAGCTGGAAGGTCCAAGATGGAGCAGAAGTCCTCCATCGCCAGACGACGGTCATCCTGAGGGTCGCGCCGGATATCAAACCGCTCGACGACCAGGGCCGGCGACATGCCGTCGGGCATCTCGATCAGGGCCGCGTCGGGCACCTCGAACCCGGCGGCGCGGCCAAGCTCCAGGCATAGCCATTCCACGATTGGCAGCGTCTCGAATCCCGCCGTCCCTGCAGGCTTGAGAATGTGGGTGAAGGGCTGGTCGATGGCCGGAACGAGAGCGCCATCCGGGGTCAGGCTCATTGGCGCCTTGATCTGGACGCCCGACAAGCGTGGCGTTTCGGCGCGCGCGAAGATGCGTGCCAAGTTCTGCTCGAAGGTCTCCGCGATCTCGCCGCGCGCCGGTCCGGCATACATGCCAGTGAAGCGGCCCGCGTCGAGGAAGCTGGCGAGTGTGGTGGTGAGCACGTCGGCAGGCAGTGTCGCCAGTTCGTCGCGGTCCTCGACGATGACGATATTGGACATATAGCGTCGGCCACGCCGTAGCGCCTCGCGTTCGTCGCACTCATGTAGAATCTGGGCAAGCCAGCCCTCCGGCAGCAGCGACTCGATGAACGCCGGCAGCTTCCCCGGCGTCGTCTCGCGCACCAGTGCCGGACCAACGCGCCTCTGAGCCTTCCAGCGCCATTCGAATCCATCATGGATCAGGTGGCCTAGAGGTTCGCCATGCCAGGCCACCAGAAGATCGAGCGCCGCCTTGTTGACCGGCACCTTGGCCGCGCCGGGCTGGACCAACAGGAAGCGTTCGGCGCCCTCCCCCTCCCGGTACCATTCATTCTCACGCGCCAGCGCCCAGACGGCGTCAGCCGCCGCTCGTGGCGTTCCATGCTCCTCCACCAGCCGGACTGCCATCTGGGCGCGCATTTCGACGGTGACGGCGCTGGCGTGTTCGCTTCGCAGGCGGAAGGCTTCGAGGAAACGTTGGCGTGGCGAGGACGCGGCGACGCGCAGCTCCCCCAGATCGTCGCCAATCACCGCGATCGCCGTCGAGGGGTATGCCGGGGCTTGGTTCTGAACGATCTCGAGCGTGCGCAACCGCGTGCGCTGGTTGCGGCGACCACTGATGAACAGGCGTCCGTCTGGCGTGGGCGCGAGCAGAACCGCGCTTGCGGACGAGAGATAGGCGTTGGGGTATAGATAGTGGGCGATGCGGACGGCATGGCCTAGGATGGTGGTCTCAGCGTCGCCATCATGATCGACATAAACGCCCCGGACGAGCTGGATCAGCTCTCCAGCCTGCGCGCGCTGATGCGCCCGCTTGGCATCAATTGTCTCTCCCACAAGGTGAATAGCCACAGGATTATCCCGCATTTCAGATGCGCGTTAATCGCAAACCTCGCGCGACCAGTCAATGATTATCACGCATCTGGAATGCGCGATAATCCTCAGTTTTTTTCCTTAGCCATTGACGGTCAGCGCCTCAAGATAGGGTGCCGTTCCGGGGATTGCTTTTCGCAGCCAAACCCTTTCCGCTCAGGGCGACACCCGCAGCGAGGAGCGCTCCGCCGCCGAGCAGACGCCGGCGGCTGCTAAAACTCTCCGGGTTCAGCAGCCGCGGCTCTCGACCAGAACGCCCAAAGCAGCAGGGCCGCGCTTCCAATCCAAAGCCCGATGATGACGGCGGCCGCCACCCGGCTGACCGGCCGCTCAGCTCGGGCGTTCGCCTCCGCTCGAAACTCGGCCATAAGGTCCGGGGGTATTAGCCGGACAGCAAGCAAGATGCCGAGCGGCAGCAAGATCACGTCGTCGAGGTAGCCGAGCACGGGAATGAAGTCGGGGATGAGGTCGATCGGCGATAGCGCGTAGGCGGCGATGGCTGCGCAGAGCGCCTTGGCATACCAAGGAACGTGAGGGTCGCGCGCTGCGATTCAGAGTGCGACGACGTCCTGCTTGATTCTCCGCGCCCACCTTTTGGCCCGGCCCAGAAATGTCTCGGTTGCCATGGCCAAGGCCTACCGGGTCTCCACCGTCACATGAGCCAGCTCGTGAACCGGCCTGAGTCGTGATCGGATCTCCTCGCTATCCACTCCGCCGGTCACGCTGATGATCGCGGCGTGCGCTTCAGGCCCAACGCGCCAGACATGCAGGTCCGTGATCCGGGCGTCGCCTTTCTCAACATGCTCGCGCACCTCGCGCTCCAGCTCAGGATCAGCGGCATCGAGGAGCACGGCGGCCGTGTCACGCATCAGCGTCCAAGACCAGCGCGCTATGACAACCGCCCCGACGATGCCCATCGCCGGGTCGAGCCACACCCAATTGAGATAACGCCCGGCCAGCAACGCGCCGATCGCGAGCACCGAGGTCAGCGCATCCGCGAGGACATGAATGTAAGCCGAACGCAGATTGTTGTCTCGGCTTCGATGCGTCAGGGTTTGACCGCCATCGTGATCATGATGGTCGTGGGCGTGATGGTCGTGGGCGTGATGGTCATCATGGCTGTGATGATGTCCGTGATGATGGCTCCCGCCCGAGAGCAGCAGCGCGCTCACCACGTTTACGGCCAAGCCTATCACCGCGACGACCGTCGCCTGACCGAAGGCCACGGTTTGCGGGTTCAATAGCCGGACGACAGACTCGAACGCGATGCCGACCGCAACGACGCCCAGGATGAGCGCTGACGCAAATCCGGCCAGCTCGCCAACCTTGCCGGTGCCGAATGTGAAGCGAGAACTCGTCGCGTGGCGCCTGGCGAAGGCATAGGCGCCTGCGGCGACCGCGAGCGCGCCCGCATGTGTCGCCATATGGAATCCGTCGGCGAGCAGGGCCATCGAGCCGTAGACGGTGCCGGCGATGATTTCACCGACCATCATCACCGCAGTCAGGCCGACGACCCACAATGTTCGACGAGCATTCTCATCGTGCGCTTTGCCCAGAAACACATGGGAATGGGAAAGGGCGTCGATCTCTGAAATTGTCGCCATGACTGACCTCTTTACTTCGCGTAGCGCCGGATGACAGCGATCAGTTCGTCGGCTCCGGCAGCGCGGGCTGCGTCATCGATATCCGGGCGGGCGACGTGCTCGCGCAAATGGTCCTCGATCAGCTCGTCCATCAGTCCGTTGATCGCGCCGCGAGCCGCAGCGACTTGCTGTAGAACGGCTGAGCACCCGGCATCCGTATCCAGCGCGCGCTCGACGGCCGCCATCTGCCCGGCGATCCGGCGGATGCGGGCGATGAGTTGATCTTTGTTGGATGATGTGTGGGCCATAGGGTACTCCCCTATAGTATAACTCGCAGCCTCGCTAGGCCTCAGCCACGATGCGGCGTCACCGGCAAGCACCGGGATTGCCGGTGACGTGGGTTCTGAATCAACGGGCAGTTTGCCTTTTCAGGGTTGGGGAAAGCCTTCCCCTGCGGCCGAGTCAAGGTCTCGGCCGACACCTTCTGCGGGGCCTGCCGCCCCGCAACGCCCCGCCGATCGCCGCACGGCCGCCAACGGCTTCGCGCGTTCGTGCCCTTCGGCGCATCGAGAGTGAGAGTGCGGACGGGTTTGCCGTGGCGGGTTGAGGATCGGGAGAGTGGCTCCCGGCGCCCGGCGCGGAGAACCGCGATGTCCAGACAGTCCCACCACCCCCGTTCCGGTGCCGACCGGACGAACCTCTATGACGACATCACCGGCAAGATCATCGCCGAGCTGGAGGCCGGCCGGATTCCCTGGGTCCAGCCCTGGGGCACCGCGGCGGCGAAGGCGCCGCTGGCCATGCCGCAGAATGCATCGACCCGCCGGCGCTATTCCGGGATCAATGTCCTTATCCTCTGGGGCGCGGTCATTGAGCACGGTTTTGCCGGCCAGAGCTGGCTGACATTCCGCCAGGCCCTGTCGCTCGGCGGCAATGTCCGCAAGGGCGAGCGCGGCACGACCGTCGTCTATGCCGATCGCTTCATCCCCGACGACGAGAAGAAGCGGGCCCGCGAGAACGGCGACGAAGCGCAGGCGATCCCGTTCCTCAAGCGCTTCACCGTCTTCAACACCGACCAGTGCGAGAATCTCCCGGAAGATATCGCCGCGGTCGCGCCTCCGCCACCACCCGGCATGATCGAACCGCAGGCCGAGGCGTTGATCGCCGCGACCGGGGCAGATTTCCGTATCGGCGGTGGCCGCGCCTATTACGTCCCGGCGCTCGACTATGTGCAGGTACCGCCGCCGGCCGCCTATTACGAGCCAATCAACTGGCACCGCACGGCCTTCCATGAGCTGGGCCATTGGACAGGCCATCCCTCTCGTCTCAGCCGTGATCACTCCGGCTCCTTCGGCTCGAAATCCTATGCGCGTGAGGAGCTGGTAGCGGAGATGGCGGGCGCCTTTGTCTGCGCCTCCCTCGGCATCGTGCCGACCGTGCGCCACGCCGACTATATCGGCTCATGGCTGGAGGTGCTGCGCGAGGACAACCGCGCGATCGTTCGGGCTGCCAGCCAGGCCAGCAAGGCGGCCGATTTCATCCTCGGCTTCCAGCCGGGTATCGGCGAGCATGCGACGGCGGCATCGGCGGATGACCAACAGGAAGCGGCGTGACAGGCCACGCCGAAACGTGGAGCCGGGAATACGTTTCCCCGGCTTCCCGGTTCTGTGGCCGGAAGAGTGAGAGGAGTGCCGGGTTTTTCGTGACGGGTTTTAGGTCGAGAGAGAGGCTCTCGGCGCCCGTCGCGGAGACTACCCCGATGGCTACTGCAGTTCAGAAGATCACCCTCAGCGCCTCGCGCGACATTCCCTTCAACAAGCTGGTGCTCAGCCAGTCCAACGTCCGGCGCGTGAAGGCCGGCGTCTCGATCGAGGAGCTGTCCGAGGACATCGCCCGACGCGGCTTGCTTCAGGGCCTCAACGTCCGGCCGGTGCTCGATGCCGAAGGCGCCGAGACCGGCATGTTCGAGGTCCCGGCCGGCGGGCGCCGCTATCGCGCACTCGAACGCCTGGTCAAGCAAAAGCGCCTCGCCAAGACCGCGTCGGTGCCGTGCCTCCCGAAAGCCGCCGACGCCGCCACCACGGCCGAGGAGGACTCGCTGGCCGAGAACGTCCAGCGCGTAGCGTTGCATCCGCTCGACCAGTTCCGCGCCTTTCAGGCGATGCGCGAGACGGGCCAGCCCGAGGAGGACATCGCCGCGGCCTTCTTTGTCCCCGTCAATGTCGTGAAGCAGCGCCTGCGTCTCGCCGCCGTGGCTCCCAGCCTCCTCGACCTCTACGCCGAGGACGGCATGACGCTGGAGCAGCTCATGGCCTTCACAGTCACGCACGACCACGCCCGTCAGGCGCAGGTCTGGGAGGTGATCCAGCGCTCCTACAGCAAGGAGGCCTATCAAATCCGCCGCATGCTGACGGAGACGACGGTCCACGCCGCCGACAAGCGCGCGCAGTTCGTCGGCCTGGACGCCTACGCCGAGGCTGGCGGCGTCATAATGCGCGACCTGTTCCAGAACGACGATGGCGGCTGGCTGGAGGATGTCGCACTCCTTGACCGCCTGGTCGCCGACAAGCTTAAGGCGGAGGCCGAAGCCGTCGCCGCCGAGGGGTGGAAGTGGATTTCGGTCGCCGTCGAGACGCCCTACGGCTACGACCACGGCCTGCGCGAGCTCACCGGCGCGAGCGCCGATCTCAGCGCCGAGGAACAGGCAACGATCGAAGCGCTGAACGCCGAATACGCCAAGCTCGAAGCCGAGTATGAAGGCGCCGACGAGCTGCCGGACGAAGTGGATGAACGGCTTGGCGAGATCGAGACGGCGCTGGCCGCCTTCGACGACCGCCCTGTCATCTACGACCCCAGCGACATCGTCCGTGCCGGCGTGTTCGTCAGCATCGACGGCGACGGCAAGCTGTCGGTCGATCGCGGCTATGTCCGCCCCGAGGACGAGGCGCCGGTCACGGTGGATGGCGAAGGCGATACCGACGCCGAGGGCATCGCGCCCGCCGCATCCGATCCTTCGGCGCCCGTCGTCCAGGGTGCGGTCATCACGATCGGCGGCCAGGCCGAACCGGAGGAGGACGAGGACGACGCCATCAAGCCGCTGCCCGAGCGTCTGCTCATCGAGCTGACCGCGCATCGGACGTTGGCCTTGCGCGACGCCCTCGCCAACAATCCGCACGTCACCCTGACGGCGCTGCTGCACAAGTTGGTGCTCGACACCTTCCAGCGGACCGCGTCGTCTGGCGGATGCCTGGAGGCCTCGGTTCGGCACGTCTTCTTCTCCGTTCAGGCGCCCGACCTGAAGGACAGCCCGTCGGCCAAGGCCATCGCCGCGCGGCAGGACGACTGGAAGACGGACCTGCCGACCGGCGAGGACGAGCTGTGGGACTGGCTGGTCGCCCTCGATGACGCCAGCCGTTCCGCGTTGCTCGCGCATTGCGTCTCCTACGGCGTCAACGCCCTCTATGAGAAGGTCGACCGCTACGGCGGCGCCGGCCTGTCGCAGCACGGCCTCGAACGCCGCCTTAAGCACGCCGATCGCCTGGCCCGCGCCGTTGGTCTCGACATGGTGGACGCTGGTTGGCGGCCCACCGTCGACAACTATCTCGGCCGCGTCACCAAGCCCCGCATCCTCGAGGCGGTGCGCGAAGCAAAGGGCGAGCAATCGGCGCAGCTCATCGACCACCTCAAGAAGGGCGACATGGCCCGGGAAGCCGAACGGCTGCTCGACGGCTCCAACTGGTTGCCCGAGCCGCTGCGCCTGATCGACGCTGACGCCGGCGCCGATATGCCGGCCGGCGAGATCGAGGCTCTACCCGACTTCCTCGCCGCCAAGGACGAAGAGCCTGCCGTCGAAGTCGAGGCGGATCAGTCGCACATGATCGCGGCCGAATAGTCCACCGCCAGCGAGGGCGGCCCCGGTCGCCCTCCATTCCTCCATCTCGATCCAACCGAAAGCCCGGCACCCTGCGCGACAGGGCCGCCGGGCTTTCGCCGTTTCAGGAGCTTTTCCAATGGCTGACTTCTTCACTCATTTCTGGTGTCTGCTGGATGTCGGTACGCCCGACAACGCCGCCCGCGCGCTCGACCTCTATCGCGTCTTTGCCGAGGAAGCCGCTCGCGAAGACCCGCCGTCGGAGGACTTTCGACTGTCGATCCACCCCGACCACGGCGGCTCGAAACTGTGGATGTACGATGAGACGACAGGAGATCCGCAGCAGGTGATCGACTTTGCGTTTCGCTGCGCCGTCGCCTTTGGTCTCAGAGTCCGTCCGGAAAGTCATGATGCCCGTGCAAGACGTCGAACGAGGATCATGACGGATGCGGCGTAAAGGAAGGC
>LAZR01000776.1_pt1 | contig 22227 bp, 19 predicted proteins | sample 329461 | NCBI WGS metagenome assembly LAZR01 (sample SAMN03002196, study PRJNA259156) | marine sediment metagenome | biome: sea floor; feature: Hydrothermal impacted sediments; material: marine sediment; isolation source: Loki non-amplified sample from Loki's castle hydrothermal vent sediment ...
ATAGTCGATGATGGCTCTACTGATAATAGCGTGGAAAGAATTAAAGAAATTGAAAATAGAGATATAAGAATAATTCAGCACGAGAAAAATCGGGGCTATGGTGCATCGCTTTTAACTGGTTTTGAGAATGCGGTTGGTGATATAATTGTAACAATGGACTCGGATGGTCAGCATAATCCCGAAGAAATTCCTAATCTGATTAAACCAATCATTGATAACAAAGCTGATTTTGTTATTGGATCCAGATATTTAGGTAAATATTATTATAAAAATCCTCTCTATGCTCGCGTAGGAGCATATGTTATAAATGTATTCTTTAGAATGTTATTTCTTCAAAGAGTACCTGATAACCAATGTGGTTTTAGAGCTTTTAAGAAAGAAAGCATTAAAATTTTTAAGAATATGCGAAATACAGGAATGGGCTTTTCCACCGAATTATTATTTAAAGCTGCATTTAATCAATTAAAGATTGTTGTAACTCCAGTTACGGCCAATCCCAGACAACATGGCCCCTCTCGTGTCAATCTTATCAGGATTCTCAGATCAGTCTCTTCTTGTATCTTATATTATATCTTAAGAAAATTGGAAATAGATTTAAATCGGTTTTTTCTAAAAAAACTATATATACTCAAAGATAAAAAAACAAAAGGGGATATAATAAATATGTCTATTATAAGGGATAATTTGAAAATACAAAGACTACAAAAATCAAAATTCAATATCCAAGAAATAAAGTTAAACAAAATGTTTATGAACCAAAATATTAGAAATGCAGTGTTAGAAGTTCTTAACAGTGGATATTATATTAAAGGTCCGAATTTAAGACATTTTGAGGAATCTTTTAGAGATTATATTAAGTCAAAATATGCAATTGGTGTAAGTTCAGGAACTGCAGCGTTATTTTTAGCTTACCAAGAATTAAATTTAAATCCCGGAGATGAGGTTATCGTTCCTTCTCATACGTTTATTGCAACAGCGACTCCTTTAGCATATTTTAAAGCTAAACCTGTATTTGTTGATATCGATCCCGATACTTATTGTATGAATGTTGAGAATGTAAAAAGGAAAATCACTCCAAAAACTAAATGCATTGTTCCTGTTCACATTTACGGCCACCCCGTGGATATGGATCCTTTGTTGGAAATTGCTGAAGAAAGAAGTATTAAAATCATTGAAGACTGTTGTCAAGCTCACGGAGCAGAATATAAAGGAAAAAAGGTCGGAAAACTTGGAGATATTGGAGTATTTAGTTTTTTCCCCTCAAAAAATATGACTGTTGGGGGGGATGGGGGAATGCTAGTCACGAATAACGAGAAATATGGAGAGGAATTGAAAATGAGGCGAGATCACGGTAGGAAATCTAAATATGAAAATGAACTATTAGGTTTAAACTTCCGATTGAACGAAATTCAAGCTGTTATTGGAAAAGAACAATTAGAATATCTTGAAGAATGGATTGAAAAACGAAGGGAAATCGTTAATTTTTATAATGATATTTTTGAAAAATATCCCAATGTTAAGATTCCCTCTGAAAAAGAATGGGCAAAATGTTCTTATTACGTATATACTATTCAAATTGAAAATAGAAGTTCATTCATAGAACACCTAAATAAAAAGAAGATTGCAACAGGTATTTATTATCCTATCCCCGTTCACAGGCAACCAATTATTCAAAAATTATACGGAATACAACCTAAATTAGGAGTGACGGAAGAGATCGTTGATAAGATTGTTTCCTTACCATTATCTCCTCTATTAACAGAGGAGGAGTTATATCGAATTAAAATTTCAATCGATAGTTATATGGGAGGAATTTAATGATTGGTATAGGATTAATTGGAGTGGGCTATTGGGGTAAGAATCATGTTTCTATATATAAATCTCTTCTACAAGAAAATAGAATTGATTACTTAAAGATCTGCGACACTGACGAGAACAGAGTTAAAGAGATCTCTGAAATTAATTCATTAGAATATACAACAGAAATCGAGGATATTTTAAATGACGACAAAATAACTGCTGTGGTGATCATAACACCTTCCGCGACTCATTATGATTTATCAAAACTCGCTTTGGAGAATAATAAAGATATTTTTGTAGAAAAACCAATGACACTTAATTCAAACGATAGTCGAAAGCTAATTGATTTAGCAAATCAGAAACAAAAAAAACTAATGGTAGGTCATCTCTTCAGGTATCACCCAGCAGTTGAGGCGATTAAAAAACGAATAGATAATGGTGAATTGGGAAAAATTCAAATGATTTTGACATTTAGATTCTCATTTGGTGTTCCTAGAAAAGATATGGGGGTAATTCTAGCCTTGGCAGTTCACGACCTTGATCTTTTCTGCTATTTATTAAATAAGGAAGAACCAGAGTCTATTCTAGTTGACAATGGAAAATTTAATCAGGATGAAGTTATTGAGACGACAAATATATCATTAAACTTTAATAATAATACTAAAGGATACATAATGGAAAGTTGGAATATTCCCGTTTATGGAAAAAAAAGAGAATTAGTAATTGTCGGATCAGAAAAAAGTGCTTTTGTAAATTATCTTACCCCATCTGAATATATGATATTCGATTCTAGTTTGAAGAAAATTCAATCAAAAGATTTTTTTTATTTTGAGAAGCATAATAATGGAATCCAAAAAATTGCTATCGAATATAAAGAACCCTTGAAACAAGAAATACTTCATTTTATACACTGTATCGAAACTAGGGAACGTCCAAACTCAGATGGTTTAGTGGGATACAATGCGGTAAAAATGTGTGAAAAAGCAAGGCTTTCAGCAGAAAAAAATGAAAGAATTTATTTCTAAGAGATGAGCATGTGGTTGAAAAAGATTACAAAATTAGCATAAATTACAGTGAAAAACAAATATTAAAAATAAATCTTATAGTTGAAATAAATTATAATGTTAATTATCTGTGATGAAGCAATAATATTTATGAACAGTAAACCACTTAAGGTGCTTAACCCATAAGAAATATAACCCAAAATAAAGAACAACCATACCCATAATTCATATCATTAAGAAGGAGTAAAATGGAATGATCGATGTAAATAGCAGGACTAATTCAGACCCAAGTATCACCGGGGGTAACATAAAGCGTTTTAAAATGATTTCCAAGGGAAATTAATATTATTCCGAAAGTTAAAATTAGAATAAATCTAAATATTTGTATAAAAACTCCCAGACGGTAAAAGTTTATATTTTCCTAGTGCAAAATTATAATCTGAATGCATAAAAAATAAATTATTTTAATAAAGAGGTTTTATAGAAATATATTTAGGATTGAAAACAAATTCCTGAAGTTAATATTTAGCTTTAATAAATTTCATCTGGTGATTTTATTTTTGGTGTATAGGGGTAAAAGAATTTCAATAATAATGCCTGTTTATAATGAGGAGAAGCTAATTATTCCTACTCTTATGTGTATTCCTAATTATGTTGATAAAATAATCGTAATAGATGATGGTAGTGATGACTCAACATGCAGCCTAGTATTAAGTTATGATGATGAAAGAGTGGAATTAATAGCTCTAGGTGAAAATAAAGGAGTTGGAAATGCGGTTAAAGTCGGTTTTATAAGATCTTTGCAGTATAATATAGATATTGTAGCAGGAATAGGTGGAGATCATCAATTCGATTTAGAAAATCTACCTTTATTATTAGATCCTATCGTAGATGACGAAGCAGATTATGTAAAGGGAAATCGATTTTTAGTCGATGCTAAAGAAGTAATGCCTAATAAAAGATATTTTGGAAATATATTTCTTTCTATGCTAACTCGAATGGCATCAGGAGTGCATACAATATTTGATACGCAAGATGGATTTATTGCTATTTCAAGGAAAGTAATTGAGACCGTAGATTGGGACATTTTTTGGAATGGTTATGGCTTTGTTTCTGATTTTATAATAAAATTAGCAGCCTACGGTTTTCGAGTTAAAGATATACCCAGAAGGTCAATATATATTGAGGGTGTAAGGCAATCGCATATTGTAATCTCAAGATATATAAGGAGATGTTTACCTATGATCTTAAAAGGATGGTTATGGAGAATACTTCATCAACGAAAGATTAGGAAGAAATTAAAAAAAACAAAATGAATAAAAGTTAAGATATAATGGCAAGTAAAAAATTCAGGATCCTTGTAAATTTGATTATATTACTGTTAATATTATTATTAGGGTTTATTTTTATTGGATCAATTTTTTTATTAGTCTTCCAAATAGTTCCGTATGTCTTTATTATCCCCTTTATTCTATTATTATTAGGGTTTATTTTTATTGGATCAATTTTTTTATTAGTCCTCCAAATAATTCCTGTTGTTTTTATTATCCTTTTTATTCCATTATGGTTAATAATTATTATTTTAGAAAGAGAATTTGTTTGGACATTACATTTTCTAATAAAGAAAGAACCATATAGACATTTAAGTATATCTGGAGGGAAACATGAAAAAATATTAGATAATTATTTAAATAAAATAAAACCTGAAAAATAATTTTTGTTTTCATTTGCTTATTTACTATTATTATATATAAAAATCATAATTTTTAAAAAATAAAAAAAATATAATCCTGCCTTATCATTAATGATATCTAGTAATGCCTAATAATTATTATTTTCATTTTTGATAATATTGAGTATCTGTAGTTTGTGTCCATAAAAATGAAATGTTTAAGTGTATTGCTTTATTTTGAAAAAAAAAGACGATTAAAAATACTAAAGTTTATCTAAAAAAAATTCTACTTCGTGAATAATTAATGAGAATTATAATGATATTATACAAAGATTTTATTTCAGATACTAGAGTACAAAGAGAAGCTAATTTTTTAGCTCAAAACGGATTTGAAATCGAAGTAATTAATTGTAAAAGTCCTAAAGAAAGCAATAAAGGAGAGTTAAATTATAACAAGAGAATAAAAAATAGTGAAATTATGCAAGTTCAACCAAAAAAACGCCAAACAGTAAAATCATTGTTAAAATTTTGGTTTTTAGCTTTTCATTATTTAATTAAAGAAAAAAATCGTCCAAATATTATTCATGCTCATGATTTAACAGGACTTCCTCCAGCAATTTTATACAAAATATTATATCCAAAAGTTAAATTGATTTATGACTCACATGAACTATTCCCCGAAGCAGCAAAAGACAAACTAAATAAATTCCATTGGTTATTTTTTTTATTATTAGAAAAAATTTGTGGCAAATTTATTACCATTCTAATCGGTGCGAGTCCATTACAATTAAAAATTCTTAAAAGAAGAATTAATAAACCTCAATTTTGTATTTTGAATGTACCAGATTTAGATTTTATTAAAAAAGATTTTGATTATGAAAATCTTAAGTTTCACCCTTTATCTCCTCATAAAGAAAAAAAAGTTAAGATAATTTATTCTGGAGGGGTACATACGCATAGAGGATATGACGAATTTATTTTGTCAGCTGCTAAACTGTTAGAAAAAGATCTCAATTTCGAGTTTTGGATAGTTGGTGATGGTGATTATTTAAACAATATAAAAGAGATGGTAGAGAAGTATAAACTAACCGATCATTTTTTCTTCACTGGAGCTGTCCCACATTGTGAATTATTAAAACTTACATATGAAAGTGATATCGCTGTTGGATTATACGATAATATAGATAATAATAATATAATGATTTCAAATAAAATATTTGAATATATGTTAGTCGGAATACCTTTTGTATTTACCAGTTTAAGGTCATCTATACCATATATAGAAGAAGTAAATGCGATAAAAATAGATTTTCCTCTTAATCCCGAAATAATTGCTAATAATATTTTTTACCTTTCAAACAATAAAAAGCTGCAAAATGAAATTTCTATAAAAAGTAGAAATTTAATCCAAGAAAACTTAAACTGGAAGAATGAATCAGCAAAATTAGTTGAAGTGTATTCAGTAGCTTTAAAATAATCTTTAAAAAAATAGTTTAAATAAACAATACCAACTTTACAAAATTCACTTGAAGTTTTTTTAAAAATTCTGTCGAAAGTGGTCATGAAGATAAAGGTTTAAAGATGATTAAAATTAAAAATGCACACAGAAAGATTTTTTTTCATGTGAATATTTTTTAATTATGTTGAAAATAATAGAAAACTCTTAATTCATAAATATGAATATTCATATAAAAAAATCCAACTTGTATTACATCCTACTTGTTATAGTGGCAATTAGTATTCCATTAAATTTTTATCCACTTATTTATGGAACAGATGTTTTTCAAGTGATATGGATGACAAATGCTTTTAGAGATGGAGCTTTATTTTCAGAAAATACTTGGTTAATCTCTCCCCTTTCTTATTTTGGGTATTATCCATTTTCTCATCGAGCGATAGGCGTTCCCATGTTCCTTGCCTTTCTAATTAATCTTCTAAATTTTTTGTCATTCGGTATATTTGGTCTAACTGAAGCGATATTAGCCTTCGATATTTTACTCATCATAATTATCTATAAAAGCTCTCGAAATCTCGGAAATAGATTATTTAAAGAAGAATGGAGTCGATTTGTATTTGTAGCTGCTATTTTATTATCCCCTATGGTAATTAATGAAACCACAATGTACGTTCCAACAAGAATTATTATAACTATTGTTATGATAGTTCTTTTAAATTTAAATTTAAAAGTATTAGGTAATGATAAAAATAATAAATTTAAAATAACGATTTTTCTATTTTTACTTCTCTTGGTTGCTGCCTTAGCACACAGACTTTGGACGGGTATAGTTATAACGATAATATTCATGATATTTACGCTTCTTATTCTAAAATATGAAAAATTACAGAAACTAACTGTTTTTTTGATTCTACCGATATGTATAATAGCATTTTTCATTGGATTAGCATTTTTTAATATTGATCCTATAAAGATATGGTCTCCTTTTTTTGATAATTCAACTCTAATCGGAGCAAGTACAAATCTCATTTTACATTATATGCTGCAAGTAGGATTAATTTTAATTTTTTTCCCAGTTGGAGTAATAATAACGTTGTACAAACTAGCTATTTTTCTAAAAATTCCTAAGGAAAAGAGGGAACAGTTAAAAAATAACAAATTACAATTTATGAGAAAGAATTTTTATTTACTTCTCTTTATTATCCCCTTTTCATTTATGGCTCCTAGTTTTTACTCGGTAGTCATATTTTTACCTATTTTAATTATTTTCTCTATTTATGGTTTGATTTATATAAAAAAATTTATTCTAAAATTTTCTAAAAAATTCAAATGGATTTTCCCGATGATAATTTTATTTTTTTCTGCGGGATATTCATTTCTATACGTGCAAATAATATCAAGAATTAATTTATGGTATATGTTTGTGTTGTTCTCTATTGCCTTATTCACATATCTGGTCAGTTTTATAATTCATAAATATAATGGAAAAATAAAATCGAAATTTTCTTTTATTAATATTAATAATTATAAATTCCTACAGGGATTGGAAGTTCTCATATTAGTTTTCTCCATACTCATATTTTCAACTACAACCGTTAGAGGAAAATGGGGATTAGAAGATAGTAGCCCTTATCCATGGGAGAATCTATATCTTTCAGAAGAGGAACAAGAGATAATAAATTTTTTCCAAAATGAAGATATTTTTGGATTAATTTATACTAACGTTCCTGAAATAGCAAATAGAATTTCTGGAGTTGGATTTTTACCTGTTTTTAACGATTGGACACCTACTGGTATACCTTTATATTATGGTTTTATTACTCCAAATGAAGTTCATGAACATACAGAATTCTCATTTACTGGTTTATCTAAATTCACTTTTCTAATATTTAATGAATATGATCCAATCCGATTGATTAGAAATAAAATAGTTCGATTGAATGTATCTTTGGAAAATGACCTTAATTTGTTACAATCTGAGTACAATATACAGTATATTATATCAACAAATAATACTATTATATCAACTGATGCAAGTTGGACCTTAATCCCATCATTATCAACCGTATTTACGCCAGCTTTTTCCACTCCACATTTATTAATATGGAGATTGTATTGAGCAATAATGATGTTTTATTAATCAAGGAGTTCTCATAATACGATTTACAATTTTCAAAAACATTATTATCATAGGAAAAATATTAGAATTTATAGTTTCAGATATAATTTTCTTTATTATTCGATTTTTATCAAAGAAAAAGTAAAATTTAAACTAAGACATAAATCAAATAATTATGTTAAAAATACTTAAAAGAAGTTACTTTTTTATCCAAAAATTAGTTAACTTGTTTGGATTTAACATATTATTAAGCAGAGTTAATTCCAGTATAGATATCGGACACCAAGTGAGATTATGCCAAAAAAATATTAAAAATATTAAAGTAGTGCTTAATAGAGAGAATTTTTTAAACATGCTTCCAAAAAACGGTATTATTACCGAACTAGGCGTTGATAAAGGAGATTTTTCAAATAAAATTATCTCTTTCACACAACCAAAAAAACTATACTTGATAGACAAATGGGACTCGGTAGGATACAATAAGAATAAAATGAATTATGTTACAAAACGGTTTCAAAAAGAAATAGATGCTGGTATAGTTATTGTAATAAGAGGGACATCCGAGAAAGAATTAGAGAAATTTGAGGATGGATTTTTTGACTGGGTATATATCGATACATCACATTCTTATAAACAAACAGTAAAAGAACTGGATTTATGTCGAGTGAAAGTAAAAGATGGTGGAATAATAACTGGTCATGACTATTGTCTAGGTAATATTAATGAAGCATTAGCATATGGCGTGGTACAAGCTGTAAACCAATTTTGTATCGCATATGATTGGGAGTTTATTTATATAACTCATGAGACTCACAGAGTTTTAAGTTTCGCGATAAAAAAGATAAGATGAAAAAGTTGGAGGAGCTTTTTTTCTTTATTATCCCCCATATTTATTGTTTCATTCTATATATATGTAGTTTAAAAAAATTATCTAGAATTTAACTCCCGTATATTTAGAGTCAAATTAAAATTAATTTCCATAATAGAGAAAATTGACAATTGCAGAGGTTAAACGAAATCATAATAAAACTTTATATGAAAGGATGTCTTTTTTCTTTTAAAATCGATAAATCGCCAAAAATCTACTTGATTAGGAAATGAAATATCTGCATTTTATGATGGATCAATTTTATTCAAGAGAGTTTATTGAGTTAATTCAATCTAACTTTGATATTGGAGAACATCAATTTATTTTAATAAAAAAAAAACATAAAAAAAGTTATACACACCCAGAGAAATATCCCAATATTAAAATTTTTACGATTTCGCGTGAAAAAAAAGTTTTCGAGTTTGCTATTTCACACATTAAATTTTTTACTAAAGAATATTTAAGTATTCGAAAATTGATGAGACAAGCAAAGAATATCTTCATTCATAATTTAACTGAAGAAATAACTGGAATTTTATTCGGATTTAAAGGAAAAGCAAGAATACTGTGGGTGATTTGGGGGACTGATTTATACGACTACATACCAATAGATATGTATGATCGATATACTTTAGAATTAGTGGATAAATTAGATAATAAACTTAAATCCATGCTTATAAGGTTTTATTATTCTTTTTTCCATGCTATAAGAAAAATAGTAATAAAGAGACTTGATTATGTTATTTCTGCACATCAGGGGGATATTAGATTATTTAAAAAATATTATAAAACTAAAGCAGAATGCATTTCTAAAAATATTTATCAAAATCTAGTAGATTTTGAAAAAATTGATAAGGATATTAATTTTGAAAATGAAATCTATAAGTTTAAAAAAAAAGGTGATAAATTACTATTGCTGGGTAATTCCGGATCTCCGTCAAATAACCATCTAGACTTAATGATTAGATTATCTGAAATGAAAAAACAAAATTTTAAAATAATTTGCCCACTTTCTTATGGTCCTCCGATTTATATAAATAAGATTGTTGAAAAAGGTAAGATTCTTTTTGGAGAACGCTTTATTCCTCTTCTCGAATTTTTAGCACCGGATGTTTATTTTTTCTTCTTAAAACAGATTGATCTCGCAGTTATGTACCACAATCGACAACAAGGTATGGGAACTATCCACATTCTTGTATATCTGGGAAAACCAATATGTATGAAAAAAACTTCAGGATTTTTTCATCTAATAAAGAAAAATACACATATCTTCTCAGTTAATGATTTAGAAAAACTAATGTTAAGCGACATAGGACTTACTCGAGCTATGTGTGAACATAATAAAAAAATAGCATTACATGAACTGTACTCAAAGAAGTCAGTGGTATCTTCAATAGAAAGGCTTTTTTGTCTCTTAGATAAAGATAAATAAATGTATATTCAAACCTAATTATAGATTATCTGTAGGATGATAAAATTTATGAGAGAAATAAAACCTTTTAATAAACCAATATACATAACAAGACCACTTTTAACTCCAATTAAACAAGTTAAGAAAAAATTACAGGAGGTGTGGAAGTCTAAATGGCTCACAAATATGGGAATTCAACATCAAAAATTAGAATCAAAATTATTAAACTATTTAAGTGTCCAAAATTTAAGCCTTTTTTGTAATGGAACCTTGGCTTTAGAAATAGCATGTAAAGCATTAGAATTGAAAGGTGAAGTAATTACAACGCCTTTTACATTTGCGGCAACAGTGAATTCGTTATACCAGAACAATCTAAAACCCGTTTTTTGTGATATTAGGATAGATGATTTTAACATAAATTCAAATGAAATTGAGGAATTAATAACTACAAAAACCTCAGCTATTATGCCAGTTCATGTTTTTGGGAATCCTTGTGAAATTGATAAAATTGAAACAATCGCTAAGAGTAATAATTTAAAGGTTATTTACGATGCCGCTCATTGTTTTGGAGTAAAATATAAGAATAGAGGAATTGGAAATTTTGGGGATATAAGTATGTTTAGTTTTCATGCTACTAAAATATTTCATACATTAGAAGGTGGTGCCCTTACATATACGAATTTAGAACTTAAAGAAACTATTAATCTTTGGAAAAATTTTGGAATAAAAAGTGAAGAGGAGGTGGTACTACCTGGAACTAATGCTAAATTGAATGAGTTACAAGCAGCCATTGGACTCTTAAATTTGGAATTAGTTGAAATGGAAATTGAAAAGCGGAAGAAATTATCATCTGTTTATAAAGAAAATCTAAAAAACATTGAAGGGATTAAATTCATGGATGAAAAAAAAAATGTTAAACATAATTATCAATATTTTCCAATAACAATTAATGAGAGAAAATTTAAATTTACCAGAAATTATGTTTATGAGTATTTAAAGAAATTTAATATATTCTCGCGTAAATATTTTTATCCGTTATGTACTGATTATAAATTTTCAGAAAAAAATGTAAATTATAATATTCCTAATGCAGAAAAAATTGTAAATCAAGTGTTATGCCTACCCTTGTATGGCGAACTAACTCAAAATGACATTGAAAAAATATGTAAAATTATAGTTGAAATTAAAAACTGAAAAATATCAAGATATAGATGAGAAGTATATTATTGATAGAAGAATCTATAAATCTTACAAAAAATGCGAGAATTTTAGTTATTGGGGAAATTTTCTCTTTTGTATTGTCTCTTGGGCTTAATTTGTTTCTTATCAGAGTACTATCAATTGAGGACTATAGTTATTTTAACAGAGTTTTGGTCATTCCTATAATCTTATCATATGTGGCGGATTTTGGTCTTTTTCATGGTTGTGTATACTATGTAGCAAGACTAAATAAATTGAAAAAAGAAGATAAATCTCTAAATGTTATAAGAATTACATTGATAATAAAATCTGTAGTAGGGATTGTAATAAGTTTCATTATTTTTTTTATTTCACATGGATTTATCTCCCCTCTCATAGGAACAGAAAATCTAACACAAATTCGAGTCGTTCAATTATCATCAATTCTATTTTTTACAAGAAGTTTATTATTAGCAGTACAATCCGTATTAATTGGTTCTGCAAAAATGAAAATTTACACAATATTGAATATAATTAAACAGCTTACAGGATTAATTACCACCATCTCGTTAGTGCTCCTTAATTGGATACTTTTTGGTCCTGTGATTGGACTTGTTTTATCAACTGGGGTTACTGGGTTATTAGGACTTCTCTACATTCGGAAAAATATAATAAAAAGAAATGAAACTAAGCAAGATATAAATTGGAAATGTTTACCAAAATTAGTTAAAAAAGGATTTTCTTTCTCATTCATATCAGTTGTGCATAATGTTAAGTATGAGGTTTTTATTCTCATTTTATCGATATTTAGTTTTTATTCTGAAGTTAGTTATATTAAGGTTGGGGTAACTATTACCTCAATGTTTTATATAATCTTAAGGCCTGTTGAGATTAGTCTTTTCCCTATTTTCTCGAAGTATTCTTGGAAAAATACCAAAGAAAGGACTATTTTAAGACAATTTTTTCAATATTCTATTAAATTCTTGAATATCTTCCTTTCTCCTGTGTTATTGTTTTGTATAATTTTTTCTTCTTCATTAATCCCTTTGATTTTTGGGGTGAATTATATTGATTCCACTCAATTCATTATGGTATTTTTAATTTATTTTCTACCCGTTACTATTGGTATTTTCGCGATACCTATTTTTTTCTATGGTCAGGGTCACTCCGGTTTTGCATTCTTTATAGAATTCTTTTCTTTTATTGCTAGTATCGTATCAAGCATCTTTTTTTCCATTTTCCTAGGAAGTTTCGGATTTGTAATTGGAATCTGTTTCGGGGCATTTTTAGGATTAATATTTGGAATCTTAATTACTAATCGGAAATTTGGGAAGGAATTATTTTCAAAAATTAAAGAATCAATTTTGATCCTCGTTATTGCAAGTTTGTTATGTGGACTTTTCTTTTTAGTTTCACATTTTTTCAACTTAATAACTGTATTGGATAGTGCCATTCTCAAGTTATTGGTATTGGGTGCATTTTTCCTCTGCTATTATTTAATGTTTATTATCATTTTACTCAAGTTTAATCTTATTACATACAAAGAAATGATATATTTCGTCGGTGAATTCGAAAAAATACCCCTCTTCAATAAAGTTCTGCCCTTTATTGTAAATCTTGGGAAAAAATTATGGAAAAAAAATAACAATTCTGCTTAGAGCAGATTTTTTAATTAGCTCTTATTCTGGTTTCTAATCTGCTCAACTAAAGTTTCACGACTATATGTGAGAATGTTAATAAATTCTTTATTCAGTTGATCTATCGTTACCAAAACCCGATTCACTAAAACCATTCAAATTATAAAGTAAGTTAAAAATAATATTATGGTTATATACAATTGAATATTCAATCATTAATGAATTCCCTCCTTTTATTATTAGTTCAAAAAAAACCTTCATCATCCTTACTTATCCAGCTTATTCTATTTTTAAATTTATTGTCACCAATTCCCTGCTTATTTCTTTATCAGTTCTATAATCTAAACGCCTTCTAAGAATACCACATTCATTAAATATTTTTTTCCTTGAATCTACAAATCCGAGAAATAGCAGTATTAATCACCGCTCAAATTTTCAGTAATCCTTATAATATTGAAATTAATTTTAAGATTGGCTCAGATCATAATCTATAAACAATCTAAAATAAATAAAGAAAGAAAATGGAAACTTGGGCATCGTTAATATTTTCAATTTAAATAGATAAAGAAAAATTTATTTTTATTAGAGATAAGGTCTTCAATTTCTTAAAGAAGTTTAACCTTTATTATAGAAAAAGGGTTTATCTTCTATGCATAGATTATGAATTCTCAAAATTTTTATTTTAAATAACCTTCCAGATGCTGAAAAAATATCAAATCAAAAATTTTATTTATTATTATATAAAGAGCTGTTTCAACAAAAAGTAGAATAAATCTGTAAAATATTAAAAAGTATAAACAATTAATTCATTTATTTTTATAATTTAACTCGTAAATTTGAGGAACTCAAATGCATCCTTTATTAAACAACATAAAATCGTCTATCACTTATGGAAAAAAACCTGAAAATTTGAAAATTTATGAATTTACAAAAATTATCAATCCCGAATTTATAACTGTTGGTAATAATGTTATTATTGATGACTTTTGTTTGCTTTATGCTAAGGAGGATGCTTTAATCGAAATTGGCTCATGGGTTCACATTGCAAGCTTTACCTCTTTAACCGGAGGACCAATAAAAATCGGCAATTTCTGTACAATTGCATCTGGTTCAAGAATCATCGCAGGATCAGATCATTATAAGAATGGGGCTTTAATGAATTCTACTATTCCTGATAAATATAGGGCTTTAAATAGACAAGGATGTATAATGGAGGATTGTAGCTTCTTGTCAGCAAATTGTATGTTATTTCCCGGAGTAACCGTAGGAGAGGGTGCAGTTGCAGGAGCTGGTTCTATCATTCGCAAGGATTTAGAACCATGGGGTATTTATATTATGAGAAATGGAAAAATGGAAAAAATTAAGGACAGAGATAAAGAAAAGACAATCCAAAATACAATTAAATTAAAAAACGAATTAAATTTATAAATTTGACAAAAGACAAAGAACTCTGATAATGTATAATCAATGACTAATACTCCCCAAGAAATTCTATGAAAAAAATTCTAATGTTCTTATCATATAGCTCACGAAAGGAAAAGATCATCAAATAATATTTAATTCAATTCATATAAAATATAATAATCACTTTCTTTCCAAACCTCATAATAAATCATTGTATAATTATTAATGAAATCTTCATTTTCAAGAAATAAAGGTCTTATATATCTTTTAAAGTAAATATCCGTACTATTTTGATATTTCTCAAATGCTTTTAGGATAATATAATCCGGTTCTTTTCCTAATTTCAAATTGACAAAATCTTCATCTTTAAAATCGTTGTATTCTTCAATCCGTCTTGCAATATCTAATGAATTCAACCCCCACATATCAATAATTGTTCCCTTAAAGTAATAACCAATAGCCCCGACATCTCCGAGTGCTACTGATTTGTTTTGATCAATATTGGCATTCATACATTTTCCCATCTTCTGTAATCCATCCATATATGGATATATAAATCTTTCTGGGAAGATTAAATGGTTTTCTTCATACATATTATAGTTTCTAAAATTAATAGGTACATATATAGCAATTAGAGGGAAAAAGACAACTACAACTTTTACAAACTCAAAATTCCTATTTCTTACAAAAGTTATTCTATTCTTTACCCCTCTTATTATTATAGTTGGGTCGCTTAGTATAAACAAAAAAATTAAAATTGGCAAATACCTTCGATAAAAAGGCATTCAATTAGTAGTCAATAGAGTTGATATCCCAAATATTATAGAAGTAATAATAATAGGGTATAAATCTTTTTTATTCGGATGAGATATTAAATTTATTAGTGCTAAAATTGATAGGATTGGAATAAATTTCAGAGCCACTAAATAATATTTATTATAAAATTTAAGGGTAAATATATCTAAAATATTTATTGTTGTTTTCGCATAAAATGTATTAGGGAGAATAGAACTATAATAATTCATTCTCCATAAAGAATAAATTAGATATGAGACTAAAAAAATACTGAAGGAAATGATTAAATCTTTAATTTTTTTTCTATTTTTAATATTTAAAATTAAATCAATCCCATATATACCAACAATAAAAATAATACCATCAATACGAGTTAATCCGACTAAGAGAAAAAAAAAGAGGAAATGCAGAGATCTATAGTTCTTGATGATTTTTTATACTTATTGAAATAATAGTATCCTTCTAATAAAAAAGCAATGAACATCATTATCTCTACTCCTGAAACCGCATAACATCCCCATGCGGGTATTATTGAAATCATTAACATAGGTTTATTTCTAAAACTTCTCGTTATTATCGTTTGATGAGAAATCTGCAATATTATGAATAATGTAATTAGTCCAAATATAAGACCAATGGTTTTTACAAAGAAAAGGGGATCCTCAAAAAAATGAAAAATTCCCAATTCTATTATTACCCATAGAAAATTAGAATATCCCTCTACTTTTTCATCATTTGGGTTCCACCTTAGACCAAATCCATTTTTTAAATTTCTTGCATACCTTAAAGAAATATAACTATCGTCAGGAGTTAAATTGAAAAATAAAAAGCAATAAAAAAGATAAATTGAGATAGAGATAATAATTATTTTATAATTTTCTTTAACATAATCGGGTAAGTTTATATCAAACTTAATGGTGATTCAACTAAAATTTTAATATTAATTTTGGTATTAGTTTTTGAATAATAAAACAAAAAATAAAATAATTCTTTATAATTTAAGATTCATCATATCTTAAAAAAAAGGCTTTTTTTTTACAAAATATGTTTGGGATCTTTTTTTATGAATAAATTGATATTATTAATAGGAGGACCTTGTACTATTAGAACAGAAATTGTATTCGTAAATTCTGAAGATGTTAAGAGATCATTTTTAGAACCAATCCGTATCTTTAATTAGATTTTGAGAGATAATACCGTTGAGTATAAAAATTATTAGCAACCTATGTTTCTTAAGGAATACTTTAAAAGAGTTATAAAATTTAATTCATTTAGATGAATCTAAAATAGCAATTTCTAAAATGAAAGGTATTATTTTAGCTGGGGGGAGTGGTTCAAGACTTTATCCGATTACTCAGGCAATAAGTAAACATCTCATTCCCATTTATGACAAACCGATGATTTATTATCCGTTATCTGTGCTAATGCTTGCGGATATTAGAGAGATTCTAATTATATCAACACCAGAACATATTAATCTCTATAAAAAATTCTTAGGAGATGGTAGTAAGGTGGGACTTAAGTGTTTTTATAAGGTTCAAAAAAAACCTCGTGGACTGCCAGATGCTTTCATAATTGGAGGGGAATTTATTTCTGGTGAAAAAGTAGCTCTTATTCTTGGTGATAATGTGTTTTACGGTCAAGGATTCACACCTATCTTAAGAAAGGCCACTTTATTAAAAGAAGGGGCCTTAATCTTTGGTTATTATGTCAATGATCCTAAAAAATTTGGTGTTGTTGAATTTGATAAAAACGGGAAAGTTTTATCATTGGAGGAAAAACCAACTAATCCAAAGTCTAATTATGCAATTCCTGGACTTTACTTCTGCGATGAGAAAGTTGTAGATTTTGCAAAGGCTTTAAATCCCTCACCAAGAGGTGAGCTTGAGATCATTGACTTGTTTAAAGAATATCATAAATTGGAGAAATTACGCTTACAACTTTTAGGAAGAGGTTTTGCTTGGCTCGATACGGGAACTTATGATAGTTTGCTAGAAGCATCTAATTTTGTGGGAACAATTCAGAAACGACAAGGATTATATATTGCATGTATCGAGGAAATTGCTTATATGAAGGGATATATTACCCGAAGAGATGTGCAAAAGATTGCAAAAACTATGTCAAATACGCCATATGGGAAATACCTAAAAAAAATATCTAGTGAAGATTCTGAGTGAGAGTTTTTAAACTGAAGAGACAAAATCAATATATAATAAGTGAGTTAAAACTTTTTAATTCTATTTTCAAGCCATCTTTCTTTAGGTACATCTTTAATATACTTAGCAGGATTACCAACCCATACTTGTCTATCTGGAACATCTTTAGTAACAACTGCTCCTGCTCCAATAACTGCGTCAATCCCAATAGTGATGGCAGAAAGAATACTTGCGTTAGATCCTACAGTCGCTCCGTCTTTTACTGTTGCACCCTTGTAATTATATTTTATAGTGCCCATATATTTATCGTTTAGGGTACAAACCTCTGGTCCAAAAAATACATATCGTCCTATTGTTAAATTACCGGTTAAATGACAGGCTGTTTGAATTTTTGTATAAGACATTATTTCAGTTTCATATTCTATAGTTACACCACGGCCAATTATCACAAATTCATGTATCTTACACTTTTCTCGAATTGATGCTAAATCTCCAATAAAACATTGCTTTCCTATCTCAGTTCCACCATATATAATTGATCCAGTTCCAATTAAAGTTCCACTTCCTATTTTTGCAACTAATAATTCTTTGGAAACTTTTCTTTTGCTAATTGGACTAGATCTAGGTTGTTTACCTATTACTACGTTATCTTGGATCTCAATATTCTCCTCTAATATTGATCGTTCCTTAATTGTTACATTATTGCCTATGTAGCAATTATCACCTATTTCTACATTAGCATCTACAACAATATTAAATCCTAATTTACAATTATCCCCCATGCTTGCATCTTTATGGATATAAATATTTCTATTTAAAGACTCGTATTTTATGTATTCTTCATAATTTTCCTGCATTAAAATCACCAAATAAAGTTATTAAATGTTCTAATTTAATAAATTTTGCTATTGCAAAACTAGTTCTAACTTACGATTTAGATGTTATGGAAATCTATCTTTAGAAACGATATATCCCTAAAATTTACAGTATAGAAATTATGCATTATCCGGATTAGGATTAGTATTAAATGAGGTCAAAAAATTAATTTCTTGATATACTATAAGTATCCTATAACATACTTACTCCCATATACTATTTAAAGAAGACAAAAATAGATACAAGAAGCCCCGTAAGTCTTTCAAAGATTGAATATCCCACATCCAACACAGAATACGGAAACTACCTAAACAAGATATTTAACGAAGATTCAGAGCGAAAATAAAGCCTTTAAAGAAATTAGGATTATTCAAGAAATAATAATTTTTATTCAATGCCCTATTATATTTCTAAAGAAATATATCCAAAAATTGTTATTATATTATGAAGGTCTGTCTCGTTACTGGCGGTATGGGGTTTATCGGAAGCAATTTTATAAGGCATCTACTCGAATCTGATATCGATTTTAAAGTTATTAATGTAGATAAATTAACATATGCAGGAAATCTGGAAAATCTGAAAGATATTGAAGAAAAGCACTCTAATCAATATAAATTCTATAAAGTAGATATTTGCGATTTTGAAGCTGTTGATAAGATAATTCTCAAGAATGATGTAGACAATATCATAAATTTCGCTGCTGAATCCCATGTTGATCGTTCAATTAATAATCCTTCTATGTTTTGCGATACAAATATAACGGGAACAATGAATCTATTAAATTCAGCGAAAAAAAATAATATTAAGAAATATCTTCAAATATCTACAGATGAAGTTTATGGCTCTTTAAATTTTAAGGACGCACCATTTACTGAGAATCATCAATTAGCACCGAATAGTCCTTATTCTGCAAGTAAGGCTTCTGCAGATCTTTTAGTAAGGTCATATTACAAGAGTTTTAATCTTCCAGTAAATATTACTCGTTCTTCAAATAATTATGGACCTTACCAGTTTCCCGAAAAATTAATACCATTAATGATTAACAATGCTTTAAATAACAAAAGTCTACCTGTTTATGGTAAAGGAATTAATATAAGGGATTGGCTTCATGTAGAAGATCATTGCAAAGCCATTTTAGACGTATTATTAGAAGGAAGAGTTGGAGAGATTTACAATATAGGAGGAGATTCAGAGATTGCTAATATTGAATTGATTAAAAAATTATTAAAAATTTTAGATAGACCCCAATCATTAATAACATTTGTAAAAGATAGACCCGGTCATGATTTAAGATACGCGATGAATCATAATAAAATAACAAAAGAGTTACATTGGAAACCTGAAGTAAATTTTGAAAAGGGATTAAAAATGACTGTTGAATGGTATATCTCTAATAGAATATGGTTAGAAAATGTAATAACTAAAGAGTATTTAAAATTTTATGAGAAACAATATAAAAATAGGTAATCGTATACTATAATCATTAATCATAAGCATAAATGGATTTTTAGGTTCTAAATTAGTTCTTCTGAAAGAAATTAATCAATTAGAAAATTAAAATTTAGGAGAATTATTTAACACATATTTAATTATTTTAATTCTACAAAAAGCCAATCATCCTCATTTCTGTAAAGAATATTAAAATCAGAGGTTAATTTGTTTGAAAATCTGTATCAGTAAATTTTACATTAAATAACCCATATGAAACATTCATAAACTCAATATCTCCTTTAAATTCAATGTAGTCAGTGGAATTTAAATAATGTGTAGAATTACCATCAAAGGTATAATATATTTTTTCTAAGTTTTCTACTTGTATTAAGGCAGACAAGAAGTGAATATATACTCCGTCCTGTTTCTCAACAAGTAAAATATCCTCGGCATACAATGGATTTTCATTGAAGTAATTACCAACAAACAAAAAAACATCTGTTTGACTATCAGTAAAATAATAACGCGTCCATTCTGATGTTCTTGGATAATTAAGAGTATAATAAATGCCACTTAGGGAAATAACTGACATCAAGAGAAACGCGTTAGCAATTCTTGTTGTAGATTTTTTTTGTATAATTTTTCTAATTCCTCTTTTGTTAGCTATATTTTTATTTAATTTAATTTTACGAATTGATCTTCTCACTAAAATTATAATAACTACAAAAGGGAAAACAAATAGTATAACCCAAAATCCAGAGAATAATTCAATTAGACGTATGAGGTGATCATCCATAAATGCATTAATATTTGGGAAAAAATAGATAATTTCATTCAATATATAAAGTAAAGCTGTTAAACCAAAAGTAAATTTAATAAATCTAACTAAAGATCTCTGTTTTTTGTTTAATTGAAAGAATTTATTAGCTGGAATAAAAATTCCGATGATTAAAAAATACTTCCCCACTTTTTTAAAGGATATTATTAGTAATTATTCAATTCTCTTTTTATTATTTCTACAATTCTCTTAGCCGTTTTTCCATCCCATTTTTTTATATTGCTTCCTTTTTTTTGTTTATTTTTAAGTATTTTGTTAAAATGTATCTTTATTTTCTCAATATCATTCTCTACTAAATTATTTGTACCTTTTTTAATTGTAATTGGTCTTTCCGTATTTTTTCTCATGGTAAGTACTGGGATTTTAAGATATGATGCTTCTTCTTGGATCCCGCCAGAATCTGTTAAGATTAATTTTGAGTTTATCATTAAATTTAGAAACTCGTGATATCCAACAGGATCGGTTATTGTAATATTTTTATTTTCAAGATCTTGAAGTAATTCAAATTTGATAAGATTTTTTTTAGTCCTAGGATGAATTGGAAAGACAATTTTGATACATTTTCCAAAATAGTTTAAAATTTCGACAATTTTTATCAAGTCTTTTTGGTTGTCAACATTTGAGGGACGATGAAGAGTTACAAGAACAAACTTTTTTTTTTCTAAATTGAAATTTTTATAAAACTCAATATCTACTGCTCTTTCTAGATTATTAATAAGATTGTCAATCATAATATTACCTACAAAAAAAATTCTTTCAGGTTTAATCCCTTCTCTTATTAAATTTACTTTCGCACTTTTCTCTGTAATAAATAGAAAATCTGCTAGTTGATCAGTTAAAATTCGGTTTATTTCTTCAGGCATCTTTTCATCAAAACTTCTTAAACCGGCTTCAATATGAGCAACCTTAATGAATAATTTTTTTGCCACTAATGCACATGCTATAGTTGAATTTACATCCCCAACAACAATTACCAGATCAGGTTTCTGTTCTAAAATTATTTTTTCAAATTCTATCATAATTTTTGCTGTTTGTATGGCATGGCTTCCTGATCCTACTTTTAAAAAATAATCTGGTTCTTGAATACCTAGATGATCAAAGAAGATTTTTGACATATTATAATCATAATGCTGTCCTGTGTGTATTAGTTTAAAATCAAGATTTTGATTAATCAATTCCTTAATGATAGGACTAATTTTCATGAAATTTGGTCGGGCGCCTCCGATAATATAGATCATTCTATTCATTTTAGGTCTCTTCTAAAAAATTTTTCATTTAAAATGATTTTTAATTGATTTAATAAAAGTTAAAATAATTCATTAATTTAATTATCTTTAAATTTATAACTCATAGCATTATAACTCAGTATTATTTTGAGATATACATATATTAATAGACTTGTAAATTATTTGTAATAATTCTTCATAGGCAGTTAGCCCGATAATAACGACAGAGTTTTGGAATGATGCACTTGATTTATAGAAATGACAATATTTATACCGATCATTAATTATATTGATTTTAATTCTGCAAAAATCCAGTCATCCTCATTTCTATAGAGAATATTAAAATCAGACACCG
>LAZR01000777.1_pt1 | contig 22221 bp, 17 predicted proteins | sample 329461 | NCBI WGS metagenome assembly LAZR01 (sample SAMN03002196, study PRJNA259156) | marine sediment metagenome | biome: sea floor; feature: Hydrothermal impacted sediments; material: marine sediment; isolation source: Loki non-amplified sample from Loki's castle hydrothermal vent sediment ...
GCAAATTGCAGGAAATCGAGCTGAATAAATCGGCTGCTTAAACGCAGTAAAATGGACAACTGGGTTGAAAATTACCGGTTTTGTAATCTCTAAAACAGACTTTTGCTCATCTTCTGAGAGAGAAAAAAGCTCGCCCAGCGTTGCTGCAATTTGTGACGATTGATTGACGCCAAAAATAAATGCTGAGGTGCACAACTTTATCACGTCCTCGGGGATATGTTGAGGCATTTGAGTACCCAAAATCATGCCGACCCTGTATTTCCGTGCCTCATACGACATTGAGGTGATCATTTGCAGCGAGCCATAGGCGCCACCAAGCCGGTGAAGCTCATCAGCCCAGAATAGTTTGATGAGTTGATCCTGTTCCTCCATATACTTCAAATGATGCTCGACAAGCTCATCAGTCAGTCCCAAATGGTCTTGATGCGTGATGATCTGGTCACCGCTGAGCGTTTTGTTGACGAAAAGGTCTTCAGTCAAAAGTCGATAAACAACAGAGAAATATACGCTTCGCATCCAATCGTCGTACTTTGAAGTGCCCCTACCAAAAGCCTCAGACATATCAAAGACACACACACGCGATTCAGAAATATCTGTATTCGTGATCCCTGAGAAAACAGGAAAGATAGAATTGGCATTCATCAGGCTGTTGACGACAGCTTCGACCATAGATTTACCCTTTACATCGGGCATAGACTTAAACTGCTCGCGGAGCTGGTCACAGCTATGAATCAGGTCTTCAAAACGCGGCACACAGTAGCGCTGAGCCACCTTAGCGGCATACAGGACAGCGTTATCCTTATGCTCAAGCCCGTAAGCTATTAGAGCGTCTGTGACCTCCCAATAGTTGCTGTGCTCATCTATTTCTAAGCCAACCTTGAGCCTCGCCTTTTCTACGTCTGGATTAGCTACCTTCTCATCGTAAACTACGCTTTCAAAAAGCTGATGGCGGTCATCACGCTTCTCATAAGCTCGCTGGATCGTAGCCGACAGCACAGAAGCTAAGTCCTTAACCTGACCCTCTGGCCCTATCAGGTCATCACAAAGGATCATCAACCAAGTAACCAAAAATCGCTTTTGATCCTCAAGCGGATATCGCATACCAAGAGGGCAATCGAGCATGTTCTTAATCATTTTCCCATTTGCGGAAAACATCTCGAAAACAGCTTCATGTTTTCTGTCATCTGGCAGTGACTCGCGAATCATGTCAATCACACCAGCTGAACTAGCACCGAAGTCTACACCCCTGATATAAGGCATAGTTTTAGCGCCTGGATGATTTGCAAAATAGAAAATATTTTCAGATAAGAGGTTAGATTTACCATAACCCATGCCACCCAAAATAAGCTGCAGCATAGATGTTTGGCGGCTACTCATAGGCTGATAGGGTGACAGAATACCCTCTGGCGTCCTGAACCAGATTGACTCTTCAGGTGACCACAAAGTCGCCGGTCTCATGAGAGGTAGCTGGGTGACAATATCCATTTCAATTTGTGGCGCAAGTGGGCTCGATGTCGGCAAACAATAACCCGGCGTTGATCCCATGACAGCTTCCACAGAGCAGCCAAAAATGCTGTCAACCTGCTGACCGCCCCACTGTTGTAATAGGGTCTCAAGATCACTTGCCGCGCGCTGCAGCTTAGCGACTGTGTATTGAGCGGAACCATCCTGGTTGAATGAAACCTCAGTATCAGCCCAGGTTGTAGCCGATATTCCATATCCGAAAATTGAGCCATTACCTTCTTGGTAAGCTTTCATTGCTTTGTCAGCTTTATGAATCTGACGATTACTAGAAGAAGCAAATGTAAAATAGCTAGCGAATAAGCGATTCCAATAATTCGCTACATCCGAATTTGAGGTAAGGCTAAAAATCAAACGCATTGGTAGCCGGCGCTTGTGACACATCTTTAAAAGCTCTTCAATTGGCCGTGGCTGAACGGCAAGCTCGCTAACGTACATAGGGGCATAAGTACGAGACCCAACAACAACATATTTTCCCAAATCAACAACACCATCAGGAACCATCTGCTCACTTAGCTTGGATGGCATTGTGAATGACCAATCAAGAGGAACAGACTTGTCTTGACGCTGCTGCTCTGAAGCCTTTACATCTTCCGTAGGGCGAAATCTACAGTCACTCATGGTCAAGCGTGGTTTCCACTCTTCAGCGGTAGTATCTGGGGTAAAGCTTACCCGCATAGCCGTCAGAGCTTCATAGCAATCCAATCGCTTGTAGGTATAACCCTTCCCAGCATTTTCCAGAAAAGTAGTAACTTTATTAACGTGCTGCTCATGAACAGCTTCAATACCCTTAATTCCTCGCTGTAAATCCATAGCGCCGGCACCACGGATCGCTTTTGCCGAGTCAGCACCCATTCGAGAAGTAGCCTGCTTACGATCAGCTTTTGGAAGGCAGTCAATATGAGTGACTAGCAGAAGATACTGGGATTCATTTGCACAAATGCGGCCATACAAAGCTGCTTCTTCTTCCAAGATGTCCCGTACATCCATACCTCGACGTTCTGAAGCTTCAATCATGCGCTCACGATAATGGCTGGTTTTAAGGCCCATGCCCTGAGGGTCATATTCATACGACCAGTACAAATCAAAACCTAATGCTGATTTGTCATTTGACATATTGCGAAGAAAGTCAGACCACTTGTCCTTAATTGCGTCGAACGCACCGGGGAAATACTGACCCATATACCCATTGAGCTTAATGACACTAAGCAAAGACCCATTATGAAGAGCCAGAACTTCCGTGCTATGGGGGCAAACAATTGGAAAGTAAGTAGAGTGATCAGCCTTAGTCAAGCCCCGCACGCCACGAATAAGGTCGTCAACACCTTCCATAATCCGGTCTGGAAAACTGATCATTTCTACATACTCCTTGGAGTTATTAAGCGGCTCAATTCAGAAGCGAACGAACCCCTATCAATTTCAAAATTAATGTCGTCAATGTCAACTGAAGGCTTGTTTCTAAAGTCATTGAGAAAAAGCCCAAGCTCTTCAGCAAAACGAGAAGGGGTGAACGTTTGCTCATCTTTTGAGCCTGGAAAGAAATACTCGTCTGCATGCATGGCTACCAGGCCAAGGCGGGCACGTGTAACACCAACGAAAGCCAATCGACGCTCTTCTTCGGTATGACTAAAGCCAGCCTCGTCATCATCCAGTTCAGAACGGTTTGCTAGAGGCATTAAACCTTCGCTGAAGCCGGGGATAAAAACGTAATCCCACTCAAGTCCCTTAGCACGGTGGACAGTACTTAGTGTGATCTGTCCGCCTTCACTCTCAGACTGGCGAGCGTCACGCAACGCAGCATCAAGCAAAACATCTTGCCATCGCGACCTTCCGTCACTTGCAAAGCGTTCAGCCGACTCAAGGGTAAGATCAACAGCCAATGCGGATAAAAAAACAGCCCGCTTTTCTCGCATTTGGTCATCTTTTTCTCTAACCAAAAGCTGCATTGGTCCGTCTATAGACCACTGAATGAATTGCTCTGCAGAAGAAGAAGTACCAACCTCCATAACCAGGTCATTAAAGAAAATATCTAAAGCATCTCTACGAGCCTTAGACAAACCGGGTATTTCATCCGGTAAATTACTGAGCGAAAACGAATCATCTGACTCAAGCCATTCCTGTACAACATAACCTGAACCGGGACCAATACCGTCGATATAAGGCGTGAGGTTCTTTAGGGCATAAACATCACGGGGATTGAAAGACAAACGAATTGCTGAAGTGATAGCGACAATCTCAGCTCGATCAAAAAGGGACATACCACCAACTACGTGAAAAGGGATGCCTCGCCTGCCAAGGCTTTGCTCAATTAACATAGCCATTCTGTTAGTACGATATAGAACAGAAATTTCCTTAGGAGGTACGCCATTTTCAATTTTTTTAGCGATTAGGTCACAAAGATCTTCACTCATATCACGGCTAGTATCGAAAAGACGCATTGTCAGATCAGACCCAACATCGGCAGTCGAAAAAGGTGTTTTCTCAAGACGATCAACATTGACCCGAATCAATGATGTCGCGCAATTTACGATAGATTGAGTAGATCGGTAGTTTTGTTCTAGACGAAGCTCAGAGGCTGAAAAATGTGATTTGAAACGACGAAGGTTGCTAATTTCCGCACCGCGCCAACCATAGATTGACTGATCATCATCGCCAACTGCTGTTACCGGGCAGTAACCATTAACCCAGCGACGAACGACTTCGTATTGGATACGGTTAGTATCCTGCACTTCATCAATTACTACGTGACCAATTGAGCAATTAATTGAAGGTGCGAAATTGATATCCTTGGCTAGGCGCAAAAGTGGCAAATATATCAGGTCATCAAAGTCAACACTGTTAGCTTTCTGTTTTTCAAGTTCATAACCACGAAGGGTTTGCCAGGCTAGTTCTATTTCGTCACCTTGAAGATTGTGTGCCTTGGCTAATCTGTCAGTCAGTGATTGATAATTATCTAGGTTATTCACATCAAAACCAGCTTGTCTAGCTAGAGACCAAGTAGATAGCCACGCTTTTGGATTTAATCGACGGCGATCCTCTTGGGGAATCTCTTTGGGAAGCCCATGAGATTTAGCTAGTGCCCTAATACTTCGCTTAGTATCTGAGTCAGAAAGTAGGGTAAAACCTTCACTCAAACCAAACCCCTCAGGGTCAGCCTTAAGCTGCTTTATTCCCCATGAATGATAAGTATCACATAAGATACGATCAAGGTCCGTGGTGCCTATACGCTTGATACGCAGCATCATTTCTTTAGCAGCTTTGTTACTGAAGGTAAGCATCTGAACTGATTGGTGCGAAGGAAGCGCGTTAGCTATGGCGATAGTCCGGTGAGCAAGCACCGTGGTTTTACCACTTCCAGCTCCAGCGACAACTAACAATGATTGTTCATACGGGTGATTTACAACAGCAACCTGTTGGGGATTAAGCTGCACTAGAATCACCCATGCCCTTAAGTAGCACCTGATCAATCTTAATTAGATTTGCAAAGTCCTGAGAATTAATAAGATGCTGGAGGACATGCATTGGGTTGTCTGGTCTTGGCTTATAGTGGTTAAGACCATCAAGTGAGGCGGGATACATAAGCTTTTCTTCGCGCGCCACATTAGGAATTAAAGCTCTAACAGATGGAGGACAAGCTACAGTAATGCGACCATTACCGTAATTCATAACCTCAAATCCGAGATTATGTATTCGCTCAGCGATGCGTAAACAAGACATACGGTCTACAGCTTGAACCCACGCTGATGACAAATTATTAGATACAGCACCTGAAGAGTCAGGTTTACGAGTGATACCTGCCCATAGGTTTTCAGCCACAAGTCCGTAAGAGTAAGAAACAGATGCTACTTTGCTGTTGTAAACATGAAGACCACTACGATCCCAGCCTGAAGCAGTAGCGACCTGTAAAATCTGAATATCACCTGCTTGAGCAAGAACCTCAAGCTCGGGTAATGAACACCACTCTCTTAGATTCCGTGCTGAATAATGCGCACCGCCCTGCCCCATGCGCTCAACTGTCTGCGCCCCTGATCCGTAATTCATAAGACGGCCAACAGTTTCTTCAAGCCCGTGTATCTTCACCCGCACGAATAAAGGAATTGAATTTTCAATTGCCCAATCGACTAAAGCCTGAGCATCTTGACCATTATTAGGAAGTGTTTGGGGTGATAACAGATTAAGACTATCGTTACGTGGTAAAGGCGTTTCTAAAACCATACTCGCCCATTGATGCCTGGGCATCCAGAATGAAAATATATCTACATGCTCATATCGTCTTTCACGTTCGCATGACGTATAACGTTGACAAGCTTGTTCAGCTATGCGGCCAACAACGCTTTTTTTGGAAGCTTCATTACTGCCGTAAAGCTGACCAACACCCTGTGCAATACCACGAATAGGATACTGAGTAAGACCTAATTGTAACCGTGACATATTTGCAGCGTTACCAAGCAATTCAGCTAACAAAGCAGCTTGCTGCGATGTGTTTAACTTATGAGCGCCTAATTCTTGAATCATCTGAGATAGGCGTGTACGGAAATAACCGTTGTGCGCAATCTTCGGATTCTTATGGAGGCCAAATTCTACTAAATCACTTAACGAACAATTAGTTACCCATAAAGTTTGGCTCGGCAAATCACTTGTTGATGCAAATTCAAATGGTTGTCCTCGATGACTACAAGCAAAGTTACCCTCACGACAGCTTGGGTTTCCATTTGCATAGAGAGCAACACCAAATTGTGTAGACATCAAGACCCCTAAAGCAAATAGATTTTAGTTTGAGAAAGATGTTTTATTCCAGTAATTACCTTGTTCTAACCAATATTCGTAATTAGGCCACCAACGAACCATGTGCATGACCTTTGACCGACTTTCGTATAAATGTTCAGGCAGTAAAGCTAGAGAGCGAGCAAATGATGAGTCCTGCCCTTCAATATACACGGGTAAATCAGATTGAAGGTTAAGCTGACGACTTTTCATAGCACTATTAATAGCAGTAGCAACAGCAACAACACCACCACCTGAATTACCAACACGTTGGGAGCACAAAACAGAAACAATATAGACTGAAAGCCTGTTGAGCTGTATTTGTGAAATCCCCGATAAACTGATCAACATACCAGGTGCTGCAGTCTCGCGACCATTTTGAATATTAGATGTTACGCCCCAATTGATCGCTAAAGAACTAATACAAAAAGGGCAATAACACTTACTAGATGACTTAGTAACAGGCAAATATCCTGCATGGCTCATTTGTCCAGGTATTAGCCATCCGTGGGGATTATCTAAACCTATTGATGGCTTACTTTTAAAACCACAAATTGTGCATGTGAAATCATTGCTCTTGAGCACTGCCATACCATTTTCTAGTAACAAAGGATGCTCTAACCAAGCGCCACTCATTAATTTATCGAAAACTGAAGTATTTTGAACAGTGCTCAATTGCATAAAGTTAATCCTTAGTAATCAATGTTGAGGGAATTCATCATGTTTGAGCCATCACCTTCACCGCCAGTCATCGAACCGCCAGCAGCAAGAAGAATAATTGGAATGACAACACTTAAGGCTCCACCAACTACACCAAAGACTTGCCATGACAAAGGCTGGTTATTTTTCTTAGCAATGATTGCTGAAATAACTGCAACAGACCCAAAGCAAACACCTAAGCCAGCAACAATCATTAAGAATACAGGCACAATTTCACTTGTCTCAGACCGCATCCCAGCTGTTAAATCGCTTACCTTTAAAGCAAAAGCGTTACGGGAAAAAATCAGCATGAAAAACAACGGAACTAAGTGCTTTACTTTTGAAGCCTGCATTACAAATATTTCTTTTAAATATGCCATTTCAAACCTCATTTATTAGTTAAAAACCTGATGAATTTTTAAATGCTGCAGCAATATGAGTAGCTGAAATCAAAGCACTTCCAGCAACTATTCTTGCAAATATGTTACCTATTAAATCACTTCTAGCATCTGGCTGAAGGTGACCTAATTTCGCTATGCCAAGGTATGCTCGCCCTATTACAACGTAACCAGCAATGGCCATAATTCCGAGAGCAGCTGCTATAGCAGCTTCTGAATTATCAGAAGAACCAGTGTTTGAATAAGAACTAATTCCTAAAGGATCATCGTTTGCCCATATTGTAGAACTCCATGTTTTAGCCCAAAACGCTAAGTCAATCAGACCAACACCGCCAATAAGCTTCCCTGCTATTACCCCGCTGCTACCTTGACCACGACCAGTCTGACCACCCATCTTAATTACATCAAAGACAGCTGTTGCTCCGATAAATACACCAACTGCGCCAAAGAAAATAAGAAAAGCGTCGAGAATCGCAGGATATTCACTGCTTAAACTAATAAAAATATCACTTATATTGCTACCAAAGCTCTCGACGCCTTCAAACATAAGTCACCTTTATCGTTGTATTAAACCAGCAGTTGTACAAACAGAGCGTGCATCTGAATTAAAAGACACGACATTACCGAAACCCGGTACTTGCACACCTTTTCGTAGAATGATCCCGGTTCGATCTTGCGCCCTGGTTACATAAGCAGAGGTTGTATTCACACCTTTGACACGCCAGATTGCAGACACAGTTTGAGAAGAACAACCGTTAGCTTGATTCGTTTCTGATACCTGACTTGAACGGCGTACAGTAGATGAGATTTCTGTTGGCTTAACAGGCTGCGGCGCTTCCACAGGGCGGGTTACAGGTGCTGGCCTAGCAGGTTTCGCTGCTGCTACTACTGGCTCTGGTTCAGGTTCACGAACCGGCTGTACATCAACTACAGGCTTTGATGGCACTGCTTGTGGTCTCGCTTCAGGGCTTGATCGGCGGGCAACACTAGCAGAAGACAATGAAATATCCTTGGCAGACTTCGCATCCTGCTGAGCTACCGTTGCAATACTCGTAACCAGTTCGATCTTTTTATTAAGGTCAATCATAAGATTACTCTGCTCTTTTGACATTTCATCTACAGCAGAGCCAATTGATTGAATAGATTTTCTAAGCTCACTCTGTTCCGTAGATGATTTAGAAATTACGTCTGCCATATCTTTGACCTGTTCCTGAACAGCACCTAGAGTGACTCGGAGCGTGCCTATTGTTTGCCGCGTACTAGATACCTCAGATTCGAGCACGCTCATGCGCTTGTCACTCACCTGACGCCTTACAACACTTTCATCTATAACCAAACCTTCTGGAACAACATCAAGCTCTTCAGTCTGATCTAGCAATTTGTCGTACAGAAGCTCTTCTTCTGAAAGTTCATTATTAACATTGTTAGCGGCTATACTGTTTTCAGTGTCTAATAGAGTTTCTGTGCCGCTACGAATAACTATTGCATCAGCACCATCATTATTGCTAACAGGCACGCCTCCACTAAAATCTTCATTTTGTTGGAATTCTGATTGTTTTATATTGTTTACATCACTGCCCCACTCGGCATCGCTTACTCGCTCATTAAAATTTGCCGGTGTTTGGTTGTCACCAAATGCAGATTCAACTCTAACGTCTTGAGCGTTATCGTTAGTTGCTGATGGAGTTTGCATTTGGTTAGGCGCAGACATGTTAGATTGATCAAAACCAGAGGCACCTTGAGTATTTGTGTTGTTTGTGCCTAAGACCCTAAGAGCAACCCAACCAAGTCCGGCGATCAAAACTAAAAAAACTAAAAAAGCAATTATTGATATCTTTAATACAGATGTTTTCTGTGATTCATCGCTGCTGCTTGAATCATCTTCAAGGCTTAAACCATCATCTTTCTCAAGAAAATGATCGCTAGATGAAGAGCCTGCTTGGTTTTTCTCAGAATCGTTAATCATTTCTTCAATCAAACCAGAGTTATCAATATCAAATTCAAACTCTTCGTCTTTGTTATCTATATCTTTGCTCATATCCTGCCTCATTTTACTGACAACCCAGCGGTTTGACTGCAAACATCATCCATGAAGAATATCCCAACTTCATCACCAACATTGAGAGAGACCGTAATAGGTCGATCTAATCTGTCCCGCATTACATCGCCAACGTCTTGACCTAATTCGCCTAAAGCAATCCGTGTTTCACGTTCAGATGACGCTGAGGTTGTTTCTACAATTGTTCCATCACTTACATATACTTCGCTATCAGCTGTTATCTCAGCTGCACGACCAATCGCACGCAGGACAGTACCTACACCCCACCAACCGTAGCGATACATAATGTGTCGATCCACATCGCCTTCAACAGCATTTAGGGTCGTTTCAGTGTCAAGAGCTATAGCATTTATTGAGATAGTTTCATCGCGTAAAACTAACTTATTTAAACTTATCCGAATCCACGTATCTGCACGCTCAAATTGACCGAGCAACCTAGCACCACGAAGCTTCCCACTATGCACTTCAATAGATACTGGCCCACCAACATCACTATTAAGACCCATATTAGTGGTCCCTAATGCCATATCTCCTGCTCTTGCATAATTTACTGAGCACGAACTACGTTGATCAATCTGAGGTGCTTGGCTATCTATCTTATCGTCAACAAGGGGCGTCTTATCATCTTTGATAGGCTCTATATATGACCATGATACCTGTTGTAATTTTGGTGCGCGCGCACCTTCACTTTCAATTAAGCTTTCTATTAGTGAATCCATCGCTTGCACGTCAACTAATGGCTCTTGATTCCGTTGATTATTACCATTGTTTATTGCTCTTCCTACAGTTCGTGGGGCTTCTTTCTCTGGTTCTACAAAGAATGGATTGACCTCTTCCGTGACTGTCAAATCTACATCTTTTGAAGCTCCTAAATCCGAATCTGAGACCTCAAGTAGCGGATGAGCTGTTGGTTTCTCTTGTTGAATAATCGCAAGCTGTTCGTTGTTATATCTTTCGATTTCTTGTTGTTGTACCCATGTAGGTGCAGCCCTGTCGTTTTGTATATTCATTTTACCACCTTGATTAGTACCGCTTCCCACTGCAGTTCTAATGTCGTCATCACTACCTAAACCAACCAGCGATATGAATATAGCTACTACTAGAATTATCAGAGCTACTGCATAAACAACGAGTCTCTTTCTATTACCAGGAGCAAAGATCGACTTTAAAGCTGCTTTACCGTTGACTGATGATACCTCAACACTTTCACCTGAAGATGTACCATAACGTTCGTCAGGTGTAGCTGACAAAGATAGATCGTTGTCGTCAATAGTACTCATCTATCGAACTCCTAAAGAATTAGAGGCTTCTGCAGAAACGGCTCTGCCAATTCTCATAGAAACTGTTTGTCCATTATTGTTTGTACCCATCACGGTAGAGCTAAGAGGTAGCTTATAAGCTCGATACCGCCCGTTCCCATGAGAAACACCAAGAATTTGCGGGGAAAAAACTGCCAGCGGAGTTTGTAAATATAGATGGTCATCCTTAATCCATGCCTTTCCTTCGGCTCCGCTTACGAGCATGGTTTCTGAGCCTGCAGGACTCACACCGTACAAGGCGTTGTTAAGATCGACATCACTTGCAGTACCGATTGTTACTGCGCTGTCATTAAGCATTGAAGCAACGTTTGTTTGAGGGCCTGCTTCATTTACTCTCATCGTAGCTATCCTATGAAAGACACCACTATTACCTTCAAGCATCAAACTAATTGGTGTTGATAGTCCTTCAAGATAAACAGTGATGTTTCCTACAACACCATGTCGCAATGCAGTCATGGTAAAAGAGCCAGCTTGTGGATCGTCCTTTTTAACGTCTTCATCGCCCGTAGCTTTATCAATTGCTATTAAACCTTCTAAGAAATTACTAATTCGTCTTATAGGCCAAGGGTTTCCATAAGCGTCAACAAATGAAACAGCAGTGCTCTGATAACGTGCAATTGAAACACGTGGCGCCACGCTGTCGGGCTCAAGCGTTATTTCAAAAATATCTTCTAGATCTAGCATCTCTCGATTACCGACCTCACTGAAGTCATCAATAATCGGAGCCTGCCTAGCCGCTGAGTTCTGAATAATCTTGTGACGTAAATCAATGATTGTCTGAGGGTCGGCTAATAATAGATTGTCTGCTCTCTTAACAATCGGAAGATCAACTTCAGAATTGCTTTGTGCCATTACTGAGAAAGCTAAACTCATCATAGCAATTGTAATAATTGGTGTAATTAATTTCACGGTCAGCCCCTCTTAGGTGTGATTTTATAAGACTCAACCCATAGACCGGTTTCGCGCCACGTTAGACTTACACGCCTTACTTTCATTGACATAACGACATCAATCTGTCCGCGCTGCCTTCCATCCAACACAATCTTATAAGGCACATCTACTATCCACTGGCTATACCCTGTTGGTGAGAGACCAGCGCTTCTGATCACTGTATTTTCTGGAACGGCGTAAAGCTGTCCCTGATTTTCTGCAGTGAACTTATCTAGCAAACCCATTTCTTTTAGTGAATTTACAAATGCACTTCGTGAACCATCTGATAAGCACAATGTTTCGTTTTGTATTGTCGTCCGCCAATCAACATAAGAAAGTCGATATATATCTTTAACGCACCGTTCGGACCAAGCAATAACCTCAGAATGCGTGTATATCGGATTCGATAGAAGTGGCAACGATCTAATTCGCCCATCCGTTGTTTCGCCCAATAGCTTCACCTGGGTCTCACGGCCTGACATGATCGTTATTGCTACCAAGCAAATGGTCAAAGCAACCAGCAAAATTAGGATAAATCTATTCTTAGTCTTAATTTCCCGTTCAGCATCTAGCCCTTTTTGAATCAATCCGCTCAGGCCGGTCATAGACATCACCTGATCATCAAGGGTGACTGATCCTTCGTTGCCTTTAGCTTTCGTGCCGCCATTTGGTTTAGCCATTACTCGTCACCCCAGCACTCTGGTCGCAGATCACTTCGCTTGACTTGATACCCTGTCGTTTCTTCAGTGATCCGCACTGAAACTAATTCCGCAGGATGTTTTCGGCTCATTCTCTTCACCTTTTCTGAATCCCAATCCTGTGGTGGTGGCCAATATTCCCATTTACGAATCAGTGATACTGAACAGTTGTGAGCTTGTGCTAAACGCTCTCTGAATTCGTTTCGCTGGCCTATCGGTAGGCTTGAAATGTAGTCATTCAGCCTCATTGGCCTACTCCATTTGGTGTTGGTACATATCGTAGCAGCTTATTATTCTTCGGTGTAGTATTATTATACGGTATTTTCTTGATCCTTAATTCCGCTCATAGAGGGCTTAACGTGCCAACAAATAAACTAATCGCATCTATCTCTAAGGGGGGGTTGATTTGCGTCCTTCTAGTGGTCATCGCGCTTCTTCTGTCTCTGAATCTAAATTTCCTTCAGACACTGACCCCCCCCCATGAGCCGCCGTTGGCCTGTCGAACGGCTACCCCTGAACAAGCTGAGAACCTTTTAAGGCATCACTTTCCCGATTTAGAAATAATTGACATATCAGCTCAGCCTAAAGGGACTGCCGACCCTTCTTGCTTGCTTTCAGTTGAGTTATTAGCTAATGCAGAGATTCCTTCCACTCGTGGCTTTGTATATGTGCTCCCTGATGGAGAGCATTTCTTGAATGGACCGCTCATGAACCGCTCTAGCAATCTATCTACCATCGGTGACGGGGCTAAGGTGCCGGTACTATCAGATGAGGATGCAAAGCTATCGCGAGACCTTGAGGTGCTGTCTAAGGTCGCTGAAATGATTGAGGCGGGTGGTGTAGCGGTAACGTCTAGCCCTGATTCTCAAGAGACAGCTATCGACACGCTTATAGGTGACATGTCAGGACTACCTAACCAGATCATATTTCACAGCGAGAACAAGAAGCCCGTTTATATAGCTTTTGATCCAATGTGCATGCACTGCCAAAAGCTTTTCGCTGATCAAGAACAGATTGCTACTCGATTTGGTGCAAGGCTGGTATGGATTCCCACCTACTCCACTGGTGATAGTCAAACCTACAGCGCTCACCTAATTAAGGCTCTTAATAGCAAAGGCGGTATGGCTACAGCTAGGGACTTAATGGCTATGATCATGGGTAACCCCACAATCGACGTAGCTTTATTGAACAGCCTTTTTGGTGAGCCTTCTGAGCGTGACTTTGCTCGGCTTGAAGAATCAGCTGCCTACCTAAGAGCGATGATGGGTCGAGAGGAACTAGGTACACCATTGGTTGCTTTTAAGACTGGCCCCGCTCCCGAAGACTCTACCTTGTTCAACGGTTATGCTCCCATTGAGGACTTTGGATCACTTTTAAATTACTGAATGAAAAAGGGGGAGGCATGATTTCTCAGCCCCCCCCTTCAACTTCTAAAGCCTTTAGAGACGCATTTCTAAACTCAAGCCTCTTTTCTGTATACCTTCTTCATCAGCATGAGCGTCTATACCAGCTGACCAAAATATTCGATTATCCTCATCCCACGAATCTGATTCGGACAATTCCTTAGCAATTAGCATCGTTGACCTGGCTGCAAGCTCGCCTGATGCAAACTTCTCAAAAATACTCACAGCGTCATCAGCGTGAAAAAGGTCGCCTACTTCGACAACGCCATCCACAAAACCTTTAACCCTTTGAAACTCTTTTGGCTGTAAGTCACCAATACTGATCAAATTGCACGACCACAGCTGGAATGCGAATGCGGCCATTTCTTCAGGCGAAGCCGCAGCATCCTCAATTACGTGTTGTGGCCAGCCCTGCTCTACCATCACCGCCCTAACCTTCTCACTAACGTCACCACCCTTAGCAAAGAGATTATTCATATCGTGCTTCTCTTGCCGAGTCAGTAGGATGTTATGGCATGCGTGCCAAGACTCATGATAGAAGGTGCCCTTGTCGGCGTTTAAAGAACTGAGCCTTATTATGTTTGCGCCTGCCCTATAAAGCCCTGCGTAACCTTGCCCATCATCAATCTGGTAATGCGGCGCCATAGAACCAAAGAGTTTCACCAGCTCAGACTCACAAAGCTCTACTAAATCCTGCCGATTAGCTGGCTGTGCTGAATAGAGCTTAGAGTACAAAACCGGTATATCAACTGGGCCAAGAAATGGATGTTCAATGCTCTGCACCTGTGTTTTCATTGACTCAAGCCACGGCGAGACGAAATGATTAATTCGTCCTAGATGATCTGAACATGGGTATATCGTCCCGTCCTTTGAAGGGCCAACAAGGTAATCATTACGCTCACCAGACTCAGCTAATGTTTCCCTTACCCAAATCTCCATAGCTCTCGCAAACATTTCAGCGGGTTGTGACCAGTAAACCTTTGAGCCCTTATCCATTTCCAACGAAGCGACAAGCATGTCGCTTGCCTGAGTGTAATTGCGGATATCGGTAGGGTCTGATCCTTCGTGTGGCTTGTGCATAATGCTGACTAGCAGCTTATAGAAGCCGTCTCTAACCTCGTCTCTTAACCCGGTACTTATTGACGCAAGGTCTCTTGGGCTACCTGCCTTACGGAGGTCGTAGCCGATAGTGTCGAGCACATCAGAAATCCTTCCTGTCGCGAGACGGCCATAGTGGCAAGCAACAGCATGAAAGTATTCATGTGCTAATGATCCATCCCCACGCATTCTGGTTAAATTGACAGCCATGTTTGCTGGCTCAAAATGGGCCAAAGCTGCGCGTGACCCACCATGACCGCGAGATCCAATGCATAAACCTAACCGGCCACCAAGACTGAGCGCTGGTGGCTCCCACCCCATGATTCTCGTGAAGTCCATCATAGAGTCATAAGCGAAATTCAGATGCTTGGCTCGCTCTTTCTGGTTAGTCCAATTTCCGTATTCAACACCGGAATACATAAAGGTATTTATGAAGTCATCACTGCTCACATCAATACCCTGTCGGTAATCAGGCCCTAATCGAACGACTTCGCCGCGCTGTACGCGGCTCCCTGAAGCCGCTGCTGCCTTCTTGCGCGGCTTGATAACCTCGGACCAAGAAAGGTCATGTAAAGCCCACGTGAAACGTCCACCACGGTTTGGCTGGTAAGAACTCCAATATGTATCAGTCCCTCGTATTTTGCGCGATGACATCGGATACATTGCTCTCAAGCCACTAAAGCTTTCAAAAATCTCCTTGGTCGCCGGTGTCATAGCTCTTGAGAATTCAGCCAAAGCCTCTTTGTTATCAAGACGTGTATTAGCTAACGATTCTAAGATTGGGTCTACCGTCTCACGCATTGCTGTTAGCAGCTCAATAAAAGCAAAAACATGAGTCCGCGCTGGGCTCAAAGGCGCCTTAGGCAAGCCTTTCCAGAACATGTCGAAAGCTGATGCAACAGTTACTGAATGACCCTTTTCTTTTAGCTCCTCCATGCTTTTACGTGGCCAGATTAGATCTTTAGTAATGTACTTAGACTTCTGTAGATCACTCATTTCATCAGAGCGCAGCAATAACGCCTCACGCCCCATCCCTCGGATATCCTTAAGCGCAAACCCTGCAACAACGCCCGTGTCCTGATAGCCGTCGCCTTTAGATGTCGGCTTGCTAACACCACCACCCGCCAGATTCGATGTACCGCTCAACACATCGCATATCTCAGGATCAACCATACTAATGAGGTCGATAGCAGCAGATTTGCAACGACCACCATAGCTAGCCTTAAGCTCTGCGGCCTTGCCTTCTAGCGTTGCATCGCGACTCTGAATCAACGATTCGTCTGAAAGCTCCACGGCGTCGATGAACATCCTTCTTCCCTTTCTAACGAACACAACGCCTTCTGCTTTATGCTTTCTGATCTTTTCGATTGCATGATCAATTATTCGCTTCTGAAACCCTTCGCTAAAATCAGACAATCCACCTTTGAACCCTGTTGAAAGTGACTGATTGAGATAGCTAAAAAGTTCGTCATCTGTCTTCTGTTTTACTGAGGTGATCGCATCTAAGAAACGACTCCGCAAAGGGAGGTTTTCAAGAATGAGTTCGGCACTTTTCAGTCGAGCTGAAGATGGTTCGTCGGCCACCTTAAGCAGCTGCTCAACTACCGCTTTATAGGTTTCTTTAACCTCTTCCATCGTTGAATGCAGGTGCCTGATAGGCACCTCACCTGAAGGTGTCGGAAACACCGAAACCCCTTTATTAAAATCAGCGCTGATTAGACCGGTGCCGGGATTGTGTGCCTCTACTGTGAAGACCTCTACTGAGTGCGTATGGGCACCACTAGCCATGTCATAGCTGAATGTTCCATTGGCAACCATACTGACAACCGAATCTAACTCTACTGCGGAGCAATCGTAAGCACCGGCAAGAATGTTCACGCCTTCTATACCATTCCGAGGACTGAGCTTTACCTCTTGATTCAATGCTGATGGCAGCTTCTGAACTGCCGACCAACTCGTATCAAGACTTCGGATCATATCGGTCCTGTTGGTTGAAGCGGCTACCACCCTTAGCAGATCATTTGTATTTTCTATCCTCAAACCATTGGCGAACAGCTCCTGCCAAAGTGGCAAATTCCGTTGAAGTAGCTTTACGGTAATTGCTGGCCCCACACCAAGTACCCTGCCAACCTCGGCTGATTGAGACTCTAATACCTTCACGCTTAACTGAATGATCGAATCGAGCGTTGACGCAATGTCTGTGAGAGAAAATCCGCTGCGAAACCCACTAAGTGACGTTAGATTTTGAACCGGACAAGTACCTACCTGGTGTCCAAAATAAATCTGGTCATCAACGACATGGCTGACGATGAATTGGATAGGTAGTGAGCCATAGTAGTGAGCAGATAAATGCTCAATATGATCGGCTAGCTCCTTTAAGGCGTTAAAGTCCACATCGTTTGAAGTTTGTTTGACCACTTCTTCCCACCCATCCGATGGGAAATACCTGTGATTACAAAGCTCACGAAGCGTTTTCTGCTGACCCTCTGTAAGACTGAATTGAGCTGGTGTTTCAAGTGGTCTGCTTCGTAAATTGGCGTTATCTGCATCTTCCTGCACCGACCAATCTTCGTGAGTCCCTGGGTACTGCAATGCCTGTCTTGATATCCATATAGGCGAAACCACTGGGTATCCACCCGCCCAATGCGGGTGTTCTTTGTGAACCCAAGCACCAGTGTCCTTCGCTTTTAATCGTTGAGCTAAACGACCTGCATGAACAACACCATGCTCATCTGCCCAGTTCACCGTTACACCAGCTCTAAACATTACTTGTTCTGTGCCCGTAGGGACTGGGTACGCTTCGTTTTCACCAACCGTATTCCAGCCAACATGACGTGCATACACCAGCAAATCTGAGTTAAGGCTATCCTCAAGATTCAGCTTAGTAAGAGCGAGACCTAGAATCGTTTCTGATTCGGGGGTATTTGCTCCTGATAGAGCAGTCTCTACAAAAGACCACGCCTCACTACGTGAGTAATTAACAGAGTGCTCCATTGATAACGCTATCAGCATGGCCCCTGACTGACGTTGCCAAATCCTTAAAATGGCATCTTGAACAGCATACGGAACCGCGACCTCGGAATGAGATGGCTCAATCAGGTCTATTACGTCTTCATCCCTTAACCCTACAAGATCAATGGATGGGGATAGGTACTGGAACTCAGCTGGGGTTAGATAACCCACCCGAAGCCACGCCTTAGACCCTTGGCGGAATCCCAGCAAAGACATCCGCTCTTCCCAACCTGCCGGCGAGTTCATGATTGATGTCACCAAGGCACGACCATTAACCATAACCGGGTCAATGAATGCTTCAGTATGCCGACCCCAAACGCTTGGTAACTCAATCATTTTCTACTCCTTGATTAGCGCATGCCTGGTGCTGGTGTGGAGGTCGCGGCGCCTTCTTGGTTAGCTGTAGCGCCAAGCTTATTCATCATTAGGGAAACAAAGTTTCGAGCCACATCAAAGAGCCCTTTAAGAGCGCCTTCAACTCGGACTGAAAGAGATTCCCCATTAAATTTGATGGCCTCCAAAACCTCCCTGTTATCCTTTTTGAACTTGGCTACAAGGCCCACAGTCTCGCTAACAACCTTGTCGGGGTTGTTAGTGCCCAGCTGCTCAGTTCGGCGGATTATTTTCATGGCTGCTTGCTTAGCACGATCAATAGAATCTGCAAGGCGCTCAGCGTTTTCAGCGTTATCTTGCCTACTGAAAAACTCATCAAGCTTGTTGGCCTTTTCAGTTGGGTCAAGAATGCCTTCGACAGCTGAACGACTTCTAACGTGCAGATCAGCAGCAACCATCCCCGCATCATCCAGCGCTGTTCTTAATTCGTTCGTTGATTTGGAATGTGAAAACTCAGCAACCGATTTAGCGACCGCATAGCCACCTTTGGAAGCTAGGGCCATTGGAATTGCTATAGCTAGCCCAACCAAACCGCTAACAGCTCCAGCCACACCGGGCCTTGAGAACTCTTCAGGAAGGCTTTGATTGATCGTAGGGTTGTTTTGAATCCCTCGCTCAAGTTCAGCTTGAGTTTTACGGCTCATATCAGCCGCCTGCTGGCGCACAAGAGCGCTTGGACTAAAGCCTTGTGAAAGAAACTCTTCGTGGGTAATTTCACCAGCTTCAGGGTCGGGAATACGAGGCTCAGCTGGCTCATCGGCAAATATCAAATCACCGTCTTGATCTAAAGCCGGTTCAATCACTTCACCGGGATCAGATGCGTCACTATTATTAGAAATTGGATCAATAACTGATTCAGAAATACCGGTACTTTCAAAATCATCATCTATGCCAGGATCAAAACCTTCATCAGCTGATATAGGGTTGCCGTCATTACCAAAAAGCCCTTTTAGCAGGCCAGACAGTTGAGCTTCAGCCTCGACAGGTGTATCCGTAGGTCCAATGCTCTGGGTGTTCAATGCTGGTTGTTTGTCGGTCATAGTTACCTCGACATCAAGCCGGTTTGTGAGACATCACGAATGCTGTCATAAGCATCCAACTTCAATGATTGGGCGATGAGTTTCCTAAGCTCCCAAATGCTATTAAGCATCTCGGCCTGCATCATTGATTGATCGCGTGCGAGCTTGATAACGTCCTCTGACTCAGCAACGTCGATGTACCATTCAGGTGATTGAACCCTGTATGTGTTTAAAATCTCATCGAGTTGATTTGGTGAAAGCTTTTCGTCCAAATTCAAAGCTTCAACGTTCTCGGCTCCAATTCGATTCTCAAGAAGCTGTTCCATACCAGCTGGGTCGATCCGTTGTGTATTTCTTTCTGTCATCGCGTCTAGAACAAAGGCCGCAAGCTCCTGCCTACGTTGCAAAGCAATACTAGCCGCCAGCTGTTCGCGCTCTACCGGCGTGCCATGTTCCTTTACACGCTCTATCTCAACCTCAGAAGGTGTTGGCACTGGGAAAGGAACGGCAACTATATTTTGTAGCCGCTTTAGGTCCGCGTAAGCCTCTTGATCCTCGGGGTTTAAGGGTTTGTCTGACATAAGAGCCTCACCAACCAATAGGTCTTCGTCATCAAGCTCAGATATGACTCTTTCTACCGAATAGGCTGTTCTGGGCTCACCAAGCGGTAAGGCCCGTGATTGCCGTGTGTGAGTCATTGAGCTTTTAGATAGATGCTCACGAATAGCACCAGAGCTGGCTGACCCTTGAGCCCTACCCCCTGTAGCTGAGTAAACCGCGCATGTATCTCTCGGTATGCTCCCTTTACCCAATGTTCTTTCTTCATGCATGGCCGCGCGCGTATCTTCGATAGCAGCCTCGCGAACACCAGCGTTGTACTCCGAGGTATTCAACTGATAATTCAGCGCCTCCTGAAGGATCTTAGTCTGACCTCGAATTTGCTCTCCTATAGCTATGGCTCCGTTTTGTGTTGCAATCGCACAGTTATCGCAAAAAACAGGTATGCCGCCATCCATCGACTGCGCTCGCAGCTGATTCGATGACAACAAAAGTAGAGCCATTAAAAATGTCGATTTACAGACCATTAATCGCATTACGAACGCCCTCGCTTGACGGTGCTGAAGAAGTTCCACTTGAGCTGGCCGGTGCTCGACCCGGTGGTGCTGAGGGTAAATTTCTAACAGAACCAGCTGCCTCCCGACCCATCTCAATTGCTTTACCAACATCAATACTGGTGGTCTTTCCTTCGTCATAACCCGTGACTTGCCCACCAGATCCAATCAAACCAAAGCGGTCATCAAGCTCAGCGAGCTTTGTTCCCATCACCTCTTTGTAATAGCGCTCAGCTTCACGACAAGTCATGTTGTTGATCATGTTCGCAATCTGTTGGGAATAAGCCTTGGAGATGATCGAGCCCATTGGCGACTGCATACTGTTCTGAATGCTTTCCATGACTTTGTAGATTTGATCTAGGCAGGCTCCCTCTTGAATCGTTGGCATGTTGTCAATAACAGTACTGTTTCGCTCTTCGATCCCAACCTTGGTCATTTCTGAATTACGGCTTCTGACCTCAGCCCGCTTTTCATCCATTGCGCGTGTCAAAGCACATTCCTGGGTATCAAGCTCAGGTTCTTGCCCATAGGCTGAAAAGGCCGTAACTGATAGACAAGCAACTGCTAAAGCACTTCTAAAAATCATGAATCAACACCCCCGATAACACGCATAGCGCTTGCTATGGCCTTAGCTCTACGCGCGGAAAATACAATTTCTAGAAGCTCAAAACGGTGAACGACCATCAATCGCTCACAGAACAAATCCGAGTAAATTTTTGATTCACCACCAAGGCGACCAAGAATGAAAACCAAGCGGGAAGCGATACCGGGGGTACGTCTTTCAAATAAATCCATAAGCCGTAGAAAACGGCTAGAGCATAAAAGCGCAAATAGTCTTGCAACATCAGCTGCAAGCTCGCCCTCGATAGCTGTCACAAATTCAGGATGATCCAGCCGATCAACAACCTCACCAAGAAGAAAAATGAACTCGTCATCAGGTTCTTGAACCCATGATTCTTTTGAATCCATCCAGCTCGTTAGCTTTGCAATTGAAGGACTGGTCTCAGCCCACCACTGGGCAACCCTGACAGCGCTTAACTCGGACGTAGGGTGTGGATTTATGCCGCTATGCACTTGGATGTTCACAGGAACTCCGTGAGGATGAGAAAGGTTGTTTTATATCATACAATAATCTTATACCATAGGACCACAAGGCGCTAACCATCCTGAGCCGGCGCTTGAAAGGGCTGAGACCATGAGCAGCGAGCACAAGATAGAAGTAAACAAACCTACGAGAGAAAACGTCAGGCCCGCCGATGGCCTTGTAGAGAAACCCGGCATTGCTTCACGTGTGACGGGCTTTTACCTGCTCACCCGAAATATGAAGGATATAAAGCGTCGATCTTCCTTCCCTTTGCTCAGAAAGATTATTCGCGATGAGGCTCTGCTACAGCGAACGACCATTCCCTGTGCGGATATACGCAGTGAGTTGTTAAGAAAAACAAGCCGTGGTCATCAGCTATTTTTAGTCCTTTTCTCCGTGATAAGCCTTTGGTCTGTCCTTTTATTGGTGAAAGGGGGATACGCCGCTATCGCTCACGGTCATTGGTTTAATGATTCATTAATGTTCGGCCTTCCGCTCCTAGCTCTTGGAGTAGCGAGAACCTTCACCAGCTATAGAACAATCTGTCTATGCGATGAAGAGCTTTTAAAGCGTGGTCCAAGTCACGGCTACATGAAGGAACAACGATGATGAATAGCTATCAAGGTGTCACCACTTGTTAATGGCCAATTAAACTGACCCACCTCTGGCCAACAATTTTGACCCACCCATGGTGGCACTGGCCACCGATCCC
>LAZR01000778.1_pt1 | contig 22193 bp, 25 predicted proteins | sample 329461 | NCBI WGS metagenome assembly LAZR01 (sample SAMN03002196, study PRJNA259156) | marine sediment metagenome | biome: sea floor; feature: Hydrothermal impacted sediments; material: marine sediment; isolation source: Loki non-amplified sample from Loki's castle hydrothermal vent sediment ...
GGAGATTCTAATTTACCTTTCGTAAATGCAATACGTGAGAATGATGATATAGATTTTATCTTAACCAGACATGAAGAAACCGCTGCTTTTATCGCTTCTGCTCACGGAAAAATTACAGACAAATTAGGTGTATGCATGTCTATAGCTGGTCCGGGCGCCACTAATTTAATTACGGGATTAATGGATTCTGCAACGGACAGAAGTCCCGTTTTAGCATTAGTCGGTCAAATTCCTGAAGTCTATTTGGGTAGTGAAGCTTTTCAAGAAATTGACCAAATTACTTTATTTCGACCATTTGCAGAATATGCAGAAACTATTGCGAGGTCGAATCAGGCAATTAAGCTTACAATGATGGCTGTAAAATATGCACTCAAAAAACCAGGAGTATCTGTACTAAGTTGCCCTACAGATGTTCTTGTAGATAAATTGGATGATAAAATAATCCAACCCGAGAAAAGGTTGTTTAAAAATGAGAATATATCACCTGATGCTGAAATTCAAAAAGCTGCAGATCTAATCAATAAATGCACAAAACCAGTAGTTTTCGGAGGATGGGGCTCGAGACATGCTGGAGAACTACTCATTGAGCTATCAGAGAAATTAAAAGCTCCAATCGCCACTACATCACGAGTCAAAGGAGTTGTTCATGAAACATATAAGTATGCTGTTGGAGTATTAGGCTCAATAGGGACAAAATATTCTGCGATGGCTATCCGAGAATGTGATTTAATTATAATAATTGGTTCAGGTTTTAGACAAGCAAATCTCGTACCTTCAGATGTAAAAATAATCCAAATAGATAATGACCCGACCCGAATTGGTAAAACTTTCGATGTAAGTGTTGGTTTAGTTGGTGATGGTGCGCTAACCCTTGAAAAATTAATACATTTTGTAGAAATTAAACAAGAAAATCAGGAATTTTTATCTCACGTTTTTAAAATGAAACAGGAACATATGGCTTACCTAGAATTAGAAGCAAAAGATTTATCAATACCAATAAATCCCGGTTATGTTATTCAATCCATGAGGAGGGTTTTAGACAAAGATGCAATAATATGTGTAGATGTTGGGGATCATACCTATCATTTCTATAAAAAGTTTATCTGTGAAGGACATAAAACTTATTTAAATGCAAATATGGCAAGCATGGGGTTTGCTTTACCTGCATCTATCGCAGCAAAATTAGAATTCCCTAAAAAACAGGTGATTTGTCTTGCGAGTGACGGAGGTTTTGCTATGTTGATGGCAGATTTTACTACGGCTGTTCGAGAAAAATTAAATATTGTTGCCATTATTTTCCATGATTGTGTATTAAAAAATATCAAAAAGGAACTAATAAGAGATGGTTATCCCATATTTGGAGTTGAGTTTCCTAACCCTAACTTTGCTGAGTTTGCCAAATCAAGCGGTGGTTTTGGTATAAGGGTGAAAAATCCCAAAAATTTAGATGAAGCATTACAAGAGGCACTGAATTCTGGGAAACCATCAATAGTTGAAGTAATGACCGATCCTGACAAAATGGCAGCTTCAACTAAGAAAGTTGATTAAAAAAATTTTTGAAAAATATTTTCAAAAATAAAGATTTCCTCAGCCAAGGAAAATTGTTAGTTAATTACAGAAATTAAGTATCTTCTGATAGTTATTTTGAAGATGAAGGACCCGAGGATTACTTAGAAAATCATTAAATTTATATCATTGAAAAAAATTATAATAGTAGTGAGTAAATTGAGTTGGAAAGAACATATTTCATTTGATCCTAATATTTGCCATGGAAAAGCTTGTATTCGAGGTACTAGAGTATTTGTTTCCATTATTTTAGATTGTTTAGCTGAAAAAATGACAGATGAGGAAATTCTAGAAAATTATCCCTCTTTAAAAAAGGAACATATTCAAGCAGCACTCCAATATGGAGCAGTGTTAGCAAGAGAAGAAATACTTCCATTAATAGAAGATCAGGGATAAAAAGTGAAATTTAAATTAGATGAAAATGTTCCTTGGATTTTAAAAAATATCATTGAAAGTGTTGGCCAACATGAAGTAGATTCTGTTTTTCATGAAAATATTGCTGGTATTGACGATAAAGAATTGAACAGAAGGTGCTTTGAAGAAAATCGAGTTTTAATCACACTTAACTCGGATTTTATTAATCCTCTAGATAATTTTTATGGAATTATAATAATGAGATGCAAAAAACAAGGAAAGAATGCTGTAAAAGAACTTTTTGAGAGGTTTTTAAAGAGTTATTCACTATCAGAATCTAAAGGAAAAATCATTATAATCGAACCTAACCAAATTAGGATAAGAATTAATTCATTTAAGAAAGTTGAATAAAAATTTTTATAATCTTATTATTTTTTTATTGAGGAATTAAAATGACACCTTCAATTATCGAGAAAATGGGTTATGAAGCGGATGATATTGTTGTAATAACTCACATAGACGATATAGCATCTTCTCATTCTGCGAATGTTGCTTCTTTTGAATGTTTAGATTTTGGCGTTGCCAAGTGTGGTTCAATAATATCCGTATCTAGTTGGTTAATGGAAGCCGCAAAAATCTATGAGAAAAATAAGTTTTATGATTTGGGTGTTCACTTAACCTTAACAAGCGAATATGATACATATCGTTGGCGACCTTTGAGTACAAGTAATAAAGATTCAGGATTATTTGATTCTGAAGGTTACTTATGGAAAACTTTTCAAGAAGCTACAACCAAAGTAAAACCTAAAGCAGCTGAACTTGAGATGGAAGCTCAAATTGACATTGCAATAAACAATGGAATTGATATCACCCATATTGACACCCATATGGGTGCTGTACTTTCTCCAAGGTTTATTCAAAGCTATTTAAATTTATCAAAAGAATATAGAATTCCTGCATTTTTTCCGCGTGTCCCAAAAAAACAACTAAACAAATTAATAATAATGAATGATCTTGAAAAAGATAATTATCCATTTATCGATCATCTAAGATTTGGTCCCTTAGAATTTAAAGATGATAAAATAAAGTTTTATTGTAATTTGTTTAATTCACTAAAACCAGGACTAACTCATCTCCTTTTTCATCCTGCTAAATTGAGCCCAGAACTTAAAGCTATAAAACATACACCTATTGAACGAAATCAAGATTATGAAGCCTTTACAAGTCTACGATTAAAGAATTATGTAGAATCATTAGATATTCATCTTATAGGCTACAAAGACATAAGAAAATTTATTCGAGAATCATCATAATAAAACGTCTTTATATTTAAGCTAACGTTATTTCTTCATTTCCTAATACAATTACACTGAAATTAATCTCACACTTTTCTATTTGTACAGTATGTTCTCCTCTCAAAGCAATATATTCAACTTTAATTGTCTCACCATTTACAGGTATATTCAATTCTATTTTCCCATCTTGACAGAAAGGGGAGATACGTAATTCAATTTCATTAGTTTCAAATTCATCGACATATTGCATGAGTGGTCCCATTGGAATTATAGCACCCTCTTTCACATACAGAGGGAGTTTATCGATGTCTGATTCAATCGATGACCATTGTTTCCCTTCAATCCGATACCGTTTACTTCTTTTGTTACATCAATTCTTTTTTTTCTGCCAAAGGTAATTTTCGTATCATATATTTCACCCTCTTTAGTTTTTACAAAACCATCAACTGCTTTTAATTCTTCAAAATATTGAGAACCTTCAGGAATATAAGGGAGTTGTCATAGTGAAATTTTAAATCCCAATTTGGTCATTTCACTAAAATATCCTTTAGGATCTGAGAATCTCTCCTTATCCAACTCAAGATCGCAATACCAATCTTCTTTGAACCTATGAGTGTGTTGGTGCAGAGAACGCGGTTAATAGTGCTCTGAATAAAGGAATCTCTCCAGCGGATACAATAGAAACTATACGCAGTGGTTTGGATATCGTAGGTGAGAAATTTGAAAAGAGGGCGTATTTTTTATCAGAACTTGTCGTCGCGGGAGAGATTTCAAAAGAAGCGATGAAGATAATTGAACTATATATAAAAAATGAAAGGATTAATAATCTTTTAAATTATTGAAATAGTCATCTGGATCCTCGATTCCAGATCTTAATAATTCAAATTCTTTAATAATATCAAGTTGCTTGCTAGTTAATTCGAGATAATCCTTATCTAAATCATCTTGAAATCTTAACCAACACCCCAAAGCATCAGAATAATCTTGCCAACCCCCAAAGACTAGTTTGCTTAAAATATAATCTTCTTTTGAGGCGACCCAACACTCAATTCCTGCAAAATTAATTCTAAGCCTTCTCTTAAGACCTAGTGGGCCAATTTTTTTATATTTACTTATGCTTTTTCGGTCAATTATATAATTATCAAATTTAATAACTTGTTGCTTATCTAAAAATTGTAATAAATGGATATCCTTAGCAAGGATTGAAGTTGATATCCAATCTTGGATAGGGTAAAAATCATTTTTTTTTAGTATTTCTATATAAGTATCAATGTTATGATTAACTGAATAAATATCAATAACAAAATCAATATATTGAGTTGTTCTTGTTTCAGAATAAATACTTACTAAAATTCCTCCAACTAAATAATATTTAATGCCAAATTCTCTTTCAATTTTTTCTAATTAAAAAATTAATTATCTGAAAAAAAGCTTTTTCATATCGAATTTCCATAATTCATATTCTCCTTTTTATTTTTTATTATTGATTTTATACATTTTGATGATGATGTCTTTAATTGATTTATCTGGATATCGCTCTTTTTCAATTTTAATGTAATTATTTAAGTTAAAATTACATAGTTCAAAAAAAAGTGATATAGAAGCTTCAGCTGGTATTCTATTCATTAACTCTATTCTTCCTTTAAAGTCTCTGGCAATTTTTCTAAAATTTTTATCTGAATCAGATGTCATTTATTCTTTCATTTAAGATTTTAACTATATAATGTTGATTCCTTTAAATATAATAATAGGAAAATGATTTAGTAATATTTTAGAATCTCTTAGATCTCCAATATTGATGATTACTGAACAGAATTTAAAATTAGTTTAAAATGACGGATTACTTATTTATCCAATTATCTTGGATATTTTTAGTCTTGTAAAAATTCTTTGAAAAACAATACCCAATAGCTATCAAAGCCCCAACAGATTTTTTTGAAGTAGGGGATCATATTGATGACGTTCTTATCAATCCTTCAGCATTCGAAAAATATTTTCTTCCAGTTCATAATAAATTTGCAGGGATGGCTCATTCTAAAGGTAAAATTACTGCTATTCATTGTGATGGGAGATTAAACGGTTTAAAACACCTTATCGCAGAATTAGATCACGATATAATCCATGCAATAACACCCCCACCAATCGGTAATTTACCTATTAAAGAAGCTCTCGAGATATGGCGCTAAATATAATCCAGTGTTGTCTTTAGAGCTCAGGATTTCATTTATTGTTTAATAATGGAAAGAATCATTAAAGAAAAAAATCATCTGGCGTGGAAAAATGCCATACGGGAACGATGCAATTAAACAACGATAATATAGCTAATGTGGGAGATTCATGTATTGGTTGCGGTGTTTGTGCCCACTTTTGTCCGGAACAAGCAATATCCTTAAATGAACATGAAAGAATAGTTGTTTTCCAATCCCTCGACCTGAATAGAATATAAAAAATTTCTTTTTTCTTCCTTTTTTTTAGTTTTGAAAATATTTGGAAATCATCAGTTAACTTTCCTTAGATTTGATTATATTTTTTATAAGATCTCTCCACGACCAAACAGAAATGTCTTTATTTTCAGGAATAAGTTTTAAAATATTACTTAACTCACTATCTTCAGTTAAAAGTATGCCTTTTAATACCGTAGCACTCGCAGCAATTAAACAATCCATTAGATCAGTATGACCAGCATGTCTAATATTGATAGCTATCCTACTTGCTTCGGGATTTTGCATTGGATTGAATATTTGTATTGATTTTAAAGAAAGAATTGAGGGTAAAGCAATCGTATAACGATTAAGAATTGAAACGTCATTACTCTTTTTATATTCCCTAGTTAGTTTAAATAATACTTCCATTAAACAGACTGAAGGTAGATATAAAGTATAACCTTTTAAGCCATTGTTCCAGAGATCCATAGTGATTTTTTTAAAATTAGTTAATTCTATTATTTTTATACCGAATAACGGTAAAATGTAAGTTGTATCTATAACCAGAGGTTTAATGTTCATCATTTGTCAACTTCTCTTGAATTTTAACTTCTTCTTCTATCTCTTTTTCGATGCTTTCAGCAGTTCCTTGTGAAATGATAGGCATTTCTAAAAGTTCCTCAACTGAAAAAATCTTATTTATTATCAATCGCCCTGGTTGTGCTTCAATAAATACATTATCTCCTGGTTTTATTCCCGAAAATTCTCTCAAAGGCTTTTTTGGTAAAATTTCTCCTTTTTTTCCCACTTTCGATTTTTCATCAATTGTCATACACAATAGGAGATTTTCCGAATATTTATTTTTTTCGGAAAAACCTTTTTTTTTAAGACAATTTCTCAAACTTTTTATGTTTTTTTTTATTTTCTTCATCTAGAAGTTCTCATTCCTTTCCAGAAGAGAGCTAATAAAATCCTATGGATAAATTTTGAATATTATAGCATGGGTCTTAAAGCAATGCAGAAAAGACTCTTGGATCTTTTACATTCTATCATTCCTGGTTATAGAGTAATATTTGGCCCTTCTATTGAAAGGTGGGTTCCTCCGCAGTATCTTCGACTCTTTACTAAGATTTTATCACAAGCTACACTTCCCTTAACAGAAGAAAAAATCAAAAAAATAGAAGATTCATTATAAAAAAAAAAAATTAAGGATTAAATAATATACATAAGGTTCAATAACTTGTTGCTTATCTAAGAATTGTAATAAATGGATATCCTTAGCAAGGATTGAAGTTGATATCCAATCTTGGATAGGGTAAAAATCATTTTTTTTAGTATTTCTATATAAGTATCAATATTATGATTAACTGAATAAATATCAATAACAAAATCAATATATTGAGTTGTTCTTGTTTCAGAATAAATACTTACTAAAATTCCTCCAACTAAATAATATTTAATGCCAAATTCTCTTTCAATTTTTTCTAATTAAAAAATTAATTATCTGAAAAAAAGCTTTTTCATATCGAATTTCCATAATTCATATTCTCCTTTTTATTTTTTATTATTGATTTTATACATTTTGATGATGATGTCTTTAATTGATTTATCTGGATATCGCTCTTTTTCAATTTTAATTTCGAGACGCTTACATGGTTTAATTTGGTCTTTTTTATGAGTAAAGAGATGGTTAATTCTTCATTTATCGCTAACGCTTTTAGGATTTATAATTTCATTTTTGAAATTATAAAGCGAGTAAAAGCATATCTCAATTATTATTCAAAGGGGGATTTAAAGAATCAAAAAATTTATCTGAATCCCTTATCCCCCTTTTTCTTAATCATGCAAGAAAAATATCCTGAAATTTTTATGAAGATCGGGGTAGAAATCGTTAAACAAAAGAGCGATTCTGGAATTGAATTTACCACATTAGTCATAAATGATAAATACATCTTTAAAATTCATCCTAAAAAAATAGAAATTTTTTCGGGGCATAAGAGAAACCCATTAATGCAAAAAAGGGAAGAAAAATGTCAAGAAATTCTCCAAGAAATGCGAGTGTATGCAAATAAGAAACATGATCTTTCTTTAAATGAAAGCTGGTTTGATTTTCCTTAAAATCATTAAGTTTGGTTATCACTCTGTCTCAGAATATCTAAATAAAGTTATTAGAGAACCAGCTAAGGAAATCTTGAAAGAAGGAAAATAGTTTTTTTATATTTATTTTTGCTAATATTTTTTACTTTGCTCAATTGTTACATTTATTCGTAACATTTGAAGTAACTTTTTATAGCCATCCTGAGATCAAAATTTTACCCGGGTAAAAATTTTTCAGGACCAGGATGAAAAAATTTGAATTAAATTTATAGACCTGAAAGCTATAAATCGTATCTTTCCTTAAAGTCAAACGTCTCTTGGTTTTGCTCTGCAAATTTAAAGAGATCACTTAGAAACGCCTTAAAATGAGCTAAATGATTAATTAGGTTTTTGAAATTTAAATTTTTAATTATACTTTCATAATTTTTAACAGTATAACTTATTCCTGCTTTATTAAAAATCTCCTTTAGGATGAGTTTTTCATAAGATTCCTCTTTAGAATTTTGTTCAAAATCCTCTAAATTATCCAAATTACAACGACTTTTAATTTCATTGATAAAATCCTCATCATTTATTTCAAGCTCCCTAAATACGATATTTAAGTTTGCTAAAAAGATTACTTCTCCTCCTTGTTTAAAAGTATGGATTAAGAATCGTTCTCTATAATTAGGGATATTAATGGTAGGATGTTTTCTTTCAATGATACCGTACAAATCACGTCTTAAAGATTCTAAATCTGTATGATCTAAGCTAAGACAATTAGTAGGATGGAAATCTGGTAAAAAAAAGCAAATAAGATTAGGATCATTTTTCAACATAAAATAATGTCTTGTTAACTGTTCAAGACTAAGGAGTGTTGATTTTGTTCCTAATGGTTTTACTTCGAGATCAGTATGAGGAAAATATGTTTTATATTTCTTAATAATTCTTTCTTCTAAGAAATACGTCTCAGGTTGTCCTTCGACGAGTATTCTTATTGTCTTTCTAACCGTAGTCATCGGTGATCCCCCTTACTATAGAGAATCTGACGAATGCGTCGATACTACGATATTTTTTTCAATATCTTCTAAGGCTTTTATAGTTTCGGTTAATGAATCCACCTCAGATAACCGTTTAACTTCTGTAAAAAGTCTTTTTCTATTAAAGTAGTAAATCATTTCCAATTCAAAATGTCTCAAACTCTCTGAATCATGGGTTATATAAATTAACTGTGAATCATCACTAGCTGCAATCGAGAAATCTACAATAGCCTTTCTAATTGCAGGATGGAATCCATTTTCAGGTTCATCAAGCATTATTAATGTAGGTTTTTCCTTGTTGAAAAGAATCGCTAAAATACACATGAGTCTTATTATTCCATCTGAGGCCCATTTTATGGGAAATAACTGTGATTTAGGCCATCCTACTTCTGCAAAAAGAATCTCACCTCTTCCTCTTTTATCTGCTATGTTAAGTTTTAATTCCTTAAAATTAATCAATAGTCGATTTAGCCAATCTCCTATTTCCTCGAATACTTCTTTTTGTTGAAGGTTAATATTTAATAATACAGATATCAAATTTTGGAAATCCTCGGAAATAATAATATCATTAGATACTTCTCTGACTTCAACAATTTTTTTCTTATCATATCTGTTAGAATCATAGAGTCTTATATTATTCCAATATTCACAAAATTGGTTAAAAATATAGAACGATATATCATTCTTATTTGCATTTTGATAAATATATTTTAAAATACTCTGTTCTAAATACGAAAAATTACCTTTGATTTTTGCTTGAGAATTGCCAAGAGATAACCCTTGGAAGCGAGTCCAACCTTCTATTCTTGGATAATTTACTTTAATGTCCACTGTCCCTTTAAATACTTGCCTTTTATCTTCTATTTTTATTATTGTAAAACTCTCATTCGCCCAAATCGTATTAGTATTAAATTCACGGGAAAAATTTGCATAATATTCGTAAGAAAATTCACCAATAATCATTTTGATTTTAAAGAATAAAGGTTTGTCTTGTCCAATACTTAGGGCATTACTGAGGAAATCAGCACAATCATAATAAGAATTATTTTTACCCCTAAATTGCCCAATAAACTCTCTAAAGAATATTAAAAACTCTGCTATAGAAGATTTACCTGATGAGTTAGGACCAACAAAGACATTACACTGACCTAAGTTAATTTTCAACTCATTGAAGATCTTATAATTCTTTAATTCCAACTCAATAATTTTTGCTGACTTCATATTCATTCAATAGTAATATGCTATGATAAATATTAAAAATTTCCGTAAAGAATATACGACAAAATTCAAAATTCTGATTTTTTCTTTTTTCAGGACTAGGATAAAAAAATTTAAATTTTGTCAGCAATTTCATACATCTACAAAAATCAAAAATATATAAAAAGAGGAGGGAATGGCAAATGTCACTAAATAATTATCGATTCTTCTTATCATGAGGAAGCAAGATGTAGAAACACGATTAGTAGAATTTATTATGGTGTATTGCATTTTTTAATTTGGGAAATGGATATAAAGGATATTGACAAATTCATTGTGATGGGAGATTAAACGGTTTAAAACACCTTATTGCAGAACTAGATCACGATATTATCCATGCGATAACTCCTCCACCAATTGGCAATCTTTCTATTAAGGAAGCTCTCGAGATATGACCTAATAAAATCCTTTGGATAAACTTCGAATACTATAACATTGGACTAAAGGAGATGCAGAAAAAATTAATAGAACTATTGCGCTCTATAATTCCCGGTTATAGAGTTATTCTTGATCCTTCCACAGAAAGATGGATTCCACCTAAATATCTTCGAGCTTTTGCCAAAATTGCGTCACAGGCAACACTACCCTTAACAGAAGAAAAAATCAAAAAAATAGAAAACTCTCTATAAAAAATATTTTTTTGGGAGTTTAATTCCACTCAAATGAAATAAATTAGGCTTTTCAAATTCAAATAAAAAAAATAAAAAAATTAAAGATTAAGTAATACAAAAGGATTTATTGTACATACTTTATAGCAGTTTTTAATGATTTTTCTGCATCTTTAATTATAGTTTCTATAATATCGGGGACCGATTCCACTTTGTTTATAATTCCTATGCTTTGTCCTATCAAAACGCCACCATTATCCATATCTCCTCGATAGGCAGCAAAAGCAGCCTTTGCATCTTTCCTTAATTCTTCCTCGAGTTCTTCCTTTGTAATTGCACCTCGGTGGTCTTCTAGTGCCTTTTCTTCTGCCATTTTTTCTTCTTTTGTTGTCACTAATCCTTTTGATAAAGAAAATTTATTTTTCCAGTATCTAATGGTTCCAAGCACCCCTGTTTTTATAACAGTATCTTGAGCTCTAGCAGTTGGTATAACAGCTTTGTAATTATCATGAAATTCGCTATCTTTGGAGGCTATAAATCTAGATCCCATAGCAATTGCTCCCGCACCAAGAGATAAGGCTGCAGCTAATCCTGCTCCTGTTGCATACCCACCACATGCAATCTTTGGAATATCGGGGTGTTTTTGTTGCACCTGTTGTAATAAGACCATACCTCCAACCTTTTCATAAGATTGGTGCCCTCCGCCTTCGAATCCAGTTACCACAATACCATCACACCCTGATGAGACACATTTATCAGCTAACCAAAGTGCCGGAGCAACATGGAAGTGTTTAATCTCTGTTTGTTCCCTTAGTTTTTGAAAATCCTTATTTTGGGGAAATTTTGCTGAAGAACCCGCACTAGAAAGAGCATATAAACACTGTTCTCTCAATTTAGGATTAGCCATAATATGTTTTGCAGCTCCACTTATAATCTTGTTACAACCTATTACATTCCTCGAAGTTATAATGTTAAATCCAAAAATCCCATCAGTATGCTCCACTACATAATCGAGATTTTTTTTCAACGCTACTAAGTTATTTTTTTCATAACCATCCATAGATACCGTTGAAAAAGATATCGTACCAAGCCCACCTGCATTTGCTACTGCTGTGGCTAATTCAGTAGTTCTGAAAGGCCCCATAGGTGCATTCACGATTGGATGCTTTATTCCAAACATTTCGGTAATATATGTTTTAATTGTCATATTTAATCACTATTTTTTTTAAATGAGTTGATTCCTAAAAAAACTTTCCCTTCTCTTGATCTCTCTACTGCTAAAATTGGGTTAGAAACAACAATTCCTCTAACAGAGGAAAAAATCAAAAAAATAGAAGATTCATTTTAAATAATATTTCAGAGGGTGTTTAATTCCACTCAATTTTTAAGGTTACAGCATAATTGCAGGGTTTTTTATCTCGGATGTCTATATGCAAACCATTATCATCCAAATTCCACTTAAGCTCCTCATTTATTCCTAACATCTTTATCGATTTTATATGTTCTTTTGAGATCAAATGAAATGAATTTGGGTTATCTCCTTGTTTCATATTTATCCAAGAGGTTCTAAGGGTTTTAATTGTTATTGTATTTCCTCTCATTGGCCACCCTAAGATAATTGCGTAAAGAGCATTATCTTTAACAGTAAATCTGATATCTTCTGGTGTGTATGGTCTGTCACCACTTTCTGAGAACATCCCTCCCTCTTCCAATTTTGTTGGTCCTTCTTCAGCTATAGACCATGGTGTGCTTCCATAAATTGCTTCCCCATTAAGTTCTAACCATTCACCCATTTCTCGAAGTACTTCTTGATGAAGGTCAGGAATAGTACCATCGGATTTTGGACCAATATTAATGACTAAATAACCATGCTTTGCTACTCTATCAATAAAATTATGAACTAATATACGAGGAGATTTTACTCCAGCCTCTCTGGCATAACCCCAGGCAGTCGACCCAGCGTTAATGTCTACCGAAGTATCGGTTATCCATTTATAATACGTTATTCTATTTGCTCTTCCTACTTCATAATCAACAACGCCAATACCAGGAGGGAGATTATTCATTTTATAGAAAATCTCGACTTCTTTTCCCCATTCATCAGCTTTGTTAAAATAAAATGCTAAAACTTCTTTTTTATATTTTTCTTGGATTCTTCCTAAACCAAAATCCCACCATATGAGATCAGGCTTATATTTATCGATTACTTCAATAACTATCGCTTTCCACCAGTCAAGAAATTCTTGATTTGGCCACACTTGATATCGTTTATAGTTCCCTTTATACCTGACACCATATAATCCTGCATATTCAGGATTAGCTGTATCAAATTCAGGGTTAGACTGTGGAAAGAAATGCCAATTTGCAGCATGATGAAATGCAACCATGAACTTCATACCTTGTTTTCTGATAGCTTTCTCCATTTCACCAACTGTATCTCTCTTTGGTCCCATTCTGACCGCATTCCATTTTGTCACCTTGCTATCCCACATCGCAAAAGAATCGTGATGAATTGCTACAGGTCCGGCAAATTTTGCACCTGCTTGTTTAAATAGCTTTGCCCATTCATCAGGGTTAAATTTTTCAGCCGTGAATAAGGGGATAAGATCCTTATAACCAAAATCAGACGGATCCCCGTAATGCTTAACATGATATTCATATTGTTGGGATCCTTTTCTGTACATCCAGAATGGATACCAACTGACGTTAGGCCCACATGCGGGAACAGAATAGACCCCCCAATGGTAATAAATTCCAAATTTTGCGTCGTCCAACCACTCCGGAGTTCTATGTTTCTTTAAAGAATTCCATGTTGGTTTATATTTTTCTTCTAAGCTCATTATTGTTCGAATTTCTTTTTTTTTGCAATCTTTGAAGATTAAAAAAAAATTTTCTTCTCAAAAAATTATTGGTAAAAATGCTTATTTATAAGTGCCCTCCATTTATTTTCTTCCCCCGCGTAATCTATCATGGAATTGATACATATCTATAATAATTTCTTTATGAGATTTATTAGGATATCTCTTTTTTTCTTTTTGAATGTAATCCTGCAATCCCAATTCGTAGATTTCTAAGAAAAGTGACTCAATTTTTTGTAACTCGGTTTTCTTCATTAACTCTATTCTGCCTTTAAAATCTCTAGCAATTTTTCTAAAATTAGTATTTGATTCAGATGTCATTTAATCTTTCATTTGATATTTTAACTTTATATTGTTAATTCCTTTAAATATATTAATAGGAAAATGGTTTATTAATATTTTAGAAATCATACCACATAAATTCGATAGAAAATGTCTCAAGATTTAAGTAAAGATATTCAAAATGGCTTACTAGTTTATTGGAATTTTGATAAAATTATTGATAAAAACTATGTTTTGGATTCAGTATCAAATAAAAAAGATCAAATCATTGGTTATGTTGATCTCTTGGATGGAATCAAGGGGAACGCATTACGCCTTGATGGTTATACCACTCATTTAGCTATACCAAATAATAGACTTCCTAAATCTTTAAAAGAGTTTACAATTAGTGCATGGATAGCTAATGGCGCTTATACGTGGAACGAAGGACCTATTATCGAAAATTATAATGAAAAACATGGATTCTTTCTTGGTGTGACTGCTAATGGTAGAATCCGTTTTAAAGTAATAATTAATGGAGAAGCTTTTAAAGTTGAGTCTGAAGAAAAGACACCTCTTTTCAAGTGGATGAATGTTACAAGCGTATTTGATAGTGTAAATGGAATTTTTCTCTATATAAACGGTGAATTGAAGAGCTCTATGGACATTAAAGAAGACATAGGAAAAGTAAGCCTTCCAAATGATTCGATTAATATAGGGAGGGCTGCTATGGATGCTAAACCTACAAATGGTGTGAACAACGGAGGCCATTTTGCTTGCTCGATCTACGTTGATGGTGTAATTGATGAACTAAAATTCTTTAATAAGGCATTGTCAATCGATCAAATTAAAGAAATTTTCAATAGTATTAAAGGTATAGGAGAACCTCCCTTAGAAAAACGCGGACTTCCCTCACTTCCAAATGGTCCTAACAGATTCGGAGCATATTACACTACGCTTAAATATTATAAAGAATGGGATCGTCTTTGGAGAGTAAGAGACCACGCGGATGTAGTTGTTCTATTTGATGATAAACCTATTAAATATGTATTTTGGAGAGGTTTAAATTACATTTCCGCCTGGGTAACAGGTAATGGGATTTGGTACACAAACGAATTTAACGAAACGTGGGCGGACAATTTTGATCCAGACATAAACGGATGTGCCGAACCAATGTCTGATAAACAGTGCAAAACTTCTCAGGTCAGGATTATTGAATCAAATGACGCACGAGTTATAGTGCATTGGCGATACGCCCTTATAGACACGCGTTATAGACAGGCTAGAGTGGATCCGCTTTCCCAATGGGGAGATTGGTCAGATGAATATTATGTAATTTACCCTGATGGAGTTGGAATTCGAGATATCACATTACATAGTTCTCAACCAATGGAACCACATGAATTTCAAGAATCAATCGTTATTATAGGTGAAGGAATGTGTCCCGAGGATGTCTATGATTTAGAAGCGGTTACCTTCTTCAATATGAAAGGTGAATCTTACACATACAGCTGGGAGATAGCCAGTCCCAAGTTTTTTCTCGGTCCGAAAAATAAAAATATTGAAATTATCAATATTAAATCAGAGACAGTTCCTTTCTTTATTGTTCAAGATGGCCCGTGTATCGTTGCAAGCAAGGAATTTAACGGAAAAAAACGTCGCAATCCCCATTTCATGCCTTACGCCTACTTTGTAAAAAGTGGCTCACATTTTCCCTGGTGGAATTCTTGGCCCGTTGCTAATATCCCTACGGATGGAAGATTTACTTCAGTATCTGATCGTCCTGCACATACAAACGTTTCATCTGGGGCAGAGTGGGCTGATTATGAAGTAGGTCCAGAATTGAGGAGGAGGATCATGCTTCATGGTGTTTGGGATAAAAATAATAAAGAAAAGTTAGTTATTTTGGCTAAATCTTGGCTGAGAGCACCTGAAATCGAATTGAAAACAGATGCATATGAAGGTGGAAAGTATGTACCACACGAGAGAGCTTATTACTTCACCTGCAAGAACCCAGAGTTAAAATCCCCACTTGAATTCGTAGTTAACGCTAGTAAAGAAAATCCAATTATGAATCTCGCACTCGTTATTCGTAATTTAGATGGTGATTTCCTTCTTAAAATCAACGGGGAAGAAGTTCCCCATGATAAGGACTTTCGATACGGAATAGAGCATGGTTTTGATGAAAATAAACTTGTAGTATGGATTAAATTAAAAACAGATACTTTAACTCAAATTCTAATTAGTTCAAAAGGTGAAAATCAATAATGAATGCTGAAACAGCAGTGAAAACTTTCAGGCAAATTAAAGATGGAAAACTCTTTGGAGAGGATCTGGAAACATTCCTAGAAGTATTAAAATATTTTACTAATAAATCTGAGTATGCTGAAGAAGAACTGTATGGATGGGAGAAAATTGTTCAAGTTAAATTAAGAGACGCTAAAGACTTCTACTTAAAAACTAACAATCCTTTCACTGAACACCCAAAATTAGACATAAAATATGGAAATGTGCATTCACCAGACACAACAATAATTAGTGATGTAGATACATTTACAGGGATTATGTGTGGAAGAGCTCAACGATTTACGGAAGGTTCAATGCTTTTTAGGATTGAAGGGGACGGTACACAAGCGAGTATTTTCTTCATGTTAATAAGGCTCATTGCACAAGAATTTACTGAACAAAAAAGACAAGGATTAATGAAAAAATAAGGAAAGAAATATACTTTTCACTATTATTCAAGAAAGTACTCCATAAATATAAAATTCTTAATATATCAATATCCTATAAACTAGATAAATAAGGTAGATAGAACTTATAACTGCTAATAAAAAACCATATTTTTTAAAATAAATTCCGAGTTTCTGCTTCTTTGAGAATCTAAATATGCCTTTATCATATTCAGTATTACAATTAGAACATGTTAAGCTCTCTAATTTTATGTTATAGATTACTTTATAACCACAAATTGTGCATTTAAAATCCTTTTTTTTCATATAGATGATTCTAATGAATAATATTTTAAATACTTAGGTAAGATGTTCTTCCTATTACTTCTTCCAATTGTCACGTATATCTTTTATAGCTGTTCCAGGCCTAACACCTTTCGGACAGACTCTATTGCACACAAAATATTTCTCGCACGCAGGGACTCCTTCCTCTTTTTGGACACGGGAAACTATGATATTTTGTTTTTCTTTTGAAATTCTTGAATCACTTATAAATCTCTCTGCTTTTGCTAATTGAGCTGGTCCTAAATAATTAGGATTTATTTTACTAATAGGACAAGCCCAACATAATCCACACAATATGCAATATACCAGATGTTCTATTATTTTCATTTGAGATGGTGATTGCGTTGATTCCGGAGCGTTATCATTCAATTCTCTTTCGAAAAATGGTTTAACTTCTCTATAAAAATTCCAGAAAAGTCCCATATCTACAACCAAATCCTTTAAAACTGTCATATTCGGTAAAGGCTCAATCAAGATTTCATTTTCAGGATCCCAATCTGAATGGTCACCAAATTTGAATTCGGGTAAATTAATAGGCTTTTTAGCGGTTTTTACAGTTGAGATTTGTGTTCTACAAGCTAATAAAGGAACTTTATCAATAGTCATACCACAAGAACCGCAGATAGCACCTCGGCAAGCATAACGAAAGGCTAAACTTGAATCATTATAATCTTGTATATAGAACAGTGCATCTAATATACTTGCTCCTTCAAAGGTAGGGATTTCGAATCTTTCATAATGAGCTGTCCCGTCACCTGAATTTCTATAAATCAGAAATTTATACTTTTTTCCCATTAATATTTCCTCTCCTTGACTTCAAATATTCCTAATTTAACTGGTTTTGTCTTGATCTCTAAACCACTTCTTCCTCTATAAATCATAGAGTGTACAAGGTAATCTTTATCATTTCGGCTAGGAAAATCTGTACGAAAATGAGCACCTCTACTCTCTTTTCTCCATAAGGAAGCTAATGCTGTAGCTTCTGCGATATCTAACATACATCGGAGTTCTAAAGTACGTATTAATCCATAATTAAATCTTCGATCTTCAGTAGAAATTTGTGTTTCTAAAAAGTCTTTTTGTAACCTTGGAAGAGTTTTACAGGCTTTTTCAAGATTTTTATTATTTCTGTAGACACCAACATTCGTGTCGAGAGCTTTTCCCATCTCCTCTCTAATTTCTACTGGTTTTTTTCCCGAATTCTCGTTCCACTTCTTAAACAAGTTCTCGATATTGTCTAATGTCTTACTTTCAACAGCTTTAATATCATTTAAAGATGCTCTCTTGGGTATTCCTTTTTCAAGTAATTTTCTTCCTAAATATCTTCCAAATACGGCAGTTTCTAATAAAGAATTCCCTCCAAGTCTATTGGCACCATGAACGGACAAACAAGAGCATTCACCTATTGTATAAAGTCCAGAGATGTCTGTTTCACCATAATCTCCATTAAATTTCGTTCCAATTCCTCCCATTGAATAATGTTGTCCGGCTTGAACAGGAATTGGAGCTTCTATTGGGTCAACACCTGCAAAATATATACTAATTTCTCTAATGCCTGGTAATCTTTCCTTAATCCGTTCGGCGCCTAAATGGGTAAGATCTAAATGGACATATGCATCTTCAAATCCTCTTCCCTCAAGAACTTCTGTCTCATTTGCTCTGGCGACGATATCCCGTGGAGCTAATTCCATAGCTTTTGGGGCAGTTTTTTCCATAAACCGCTCACCTTTAGTGTTAAATAAATAACCACCCTCACCTCGAGCACCCTCAGTGATAAGAATATTTGTACCAAATAACGTAGTAGGGTGGAATTGTACAAATTCTACATCTTGCATAGGGATACCTACACGGAAGGCAGCACCTACTCCATCACCCGTATTAATTACTGCGTTAGTGGAGCGCTTGAAAATACGACCAAAACCCCCTGTAGCTAAAATGATACAAGGAGCTCGAAATGAGACAAGTTCACCCTTAGAAATATCAAGTGCGATTAATCCCGAAATCTGATCATCAACTTTATAGAGATCTACTAGGAAGAATTCATCAAAGAATATAACCCCATTTCGAACGGATTGTTCATTGAGAGTTTGAAGTAACGCATGACCCGTTCTATCACCAGCATAACAAGTACGTGGAAATCCCGCGCCACCAAACGGACGTTGTGCGATTAATCCCGAATCCAATCGTGAAAAAGGAGCACCCATACTTTCAAATTCAACCACAATTTTAGGCGCCTCTTCACACATAAACATTACAACATCTTGATCTGCGAGGTAATCAGAACCCTTTACTGTATCAAATGCATGTCCTTTAGGAGTATCACCCTTACCCTCTTCTAAATTACCTAAAGCTGCATTGATACCCCCTTGAGCGGCTCCAGAATGACTACGAACAGGAAAAACTTTGCTAATAATCGCTGTATTCCATTTTTTTGATAATTCTAAACCGGCTCTCAAACCACTGAGACCTGCACCAACCACCAATGCATCAAATTCTTCGATTCTCATTAAAGATCATACTTTTTCTATTAAATAAAAATATTCTACTAATAAGATATAAAAATAGAATGTGGGTTAACTTATATCTGCTCTAAAAGGAAAGATAACATAAAATTATTAATACAAAATAAACCATTTATTTCATAGAAAAAAAATGAATCAGAAAAAAGAAAAACGAGCTCCTATTCATATAACTCTTTCAGATGTGGAACGAGCGTATAAAAAAGTTGAGGAATTTCAACGTTTAATAGAGAGGGGGAAGACTCCTGAACAAATATTCAAGGATATGCTCAGGTTGATTGAAGTTGATAAGTGACTTACTCCAAACCATCTTAGATGTTACATCTCATCTTAAGATTACAACTGTAATAATCGGGGGTTTAGCGCTTCCCGCTTATAATGTAGCAAGAACAACTTTAGATATTGATATTTGTATTAAAATCGAATCTCAGAAACAACTAAATCTTTTCATCGAAACTTTAAAAGAAAAAGAAATTAGTACAAAACAACACCCTAAAATAAATCATGATTTATTTACTGTGTTTGGAAAGCAGAGTGAGGTTGAAATATGGTTAAAACCATGTGATGCTTTCCAATGGGATGAACAAATGACACACAAAATACAACATTTTTTTAAAGATGTTTATGTTTTAGCTGTAGAAGATTACATTTTAACGAAATTGGCTAGAGCTGATCGTAGTTCAATCGACACTGTTGATACATTAAATATATTAATCGCAAATAAGGATATATTTGACTGGGAATACTTTCAATTTCGATTAAAATGGGTAGACTTAAAAAACGATTTTGAAGAAGTCATTAAAGCTTTTGAATTAGATTATAGTGAAAATCTAAGAAATCTCTCTAGGAATATTTTAGATAAATTTGAAAATACCGGAATACCTTTCATTCTGACTAAATGTATTGAGTTGTTGGAATATGTTATTGCCTTCCCAGTTGCTGATATTCAAAAGTTAACAGATGGATTAGGAGATAAAGTTCTTCCTGATACTTTTTTATTACCAAAAGGAACAACAGCTAGAGAATTTGCTGGATACATTCATAAAGACTTATATGATAGTTTTGTGTGTGGAATTGATGCTCGTACAAGTAAGAAATTAAGCGAAAGTTACGAAGTTAAAGATCGAGACATAATAAAAATTCAAAGCTCAAAGTGATAGAAAAGAAAAACAGAACGAAAATTATATTTTAAAATTCAAAAAAAGAAAATAGTATGGCAAGCGTAGCTAGCTCAGTCAAGATTTCAAGCATTCCCCCGGCTTTTATATGTTCGAATAGCAAAAAAATAATGATTGATCCTGTTTTATCACTATGTGGTCATATATTTGATCGAGTTGTAATTCAATCTTTAGTTAATTGTCCATTAGATAATTATCCTATTAATCAAGAAGAATGCATTTATTTAGAAGAGTTGAAGCAAAAAAATCAAAATTATACAAAGGGTCGTATTTATGATTGCGATGGACCGTTTTTTTCTTTATTTTCTCTAGACAGCCTAAAAGGGTGGATCTAAAAATGGAGTTCGAGAAGATATGTCTATAAGGCCTTACAGAAGAATTGAGAAGGCTCATTGGGATGACATCCATGGTTTCATTTATAATCGAGGACGTATTATTAGCGGTTCCAAAGATGGATCTTTAAAATTTTGGAATGCGAATGGTGAATTATTAAATAGTTTTGAATCTTCAAATAAAGGATATAAATTTTGGGTAACAGCTCTTGAAAATTTTGATGATGGGCATTTTGCTGTTGGGACTAGAGATGGAACAATAACAGTTTTTGATATGAAAGATGAAGTTGTTTTTAATGCTAACAATGTGAGTGATCAAACTTTCCCAAAACCTATTAGTAAAAAAAGGAATCAACAAAGAATAGATTGTATAAAACAATTAAATGAAAGAGGAAAACCCCATTTTTTTTATGTTGGAGTTGCAAGAAATTTGCAGCTTTGGAATTTGAGAGATAAAAAATTTATTAGATCTTTTAAAGCTAGTGACAATGATTGGGTATATTGTATTGAACCTTTTCGAAATGGTGATTTAATAGTTGTTATAGGTTCCACTCTGGAATATTGGAAAAAGATAAATAAAGAGTCATTACCTGGTGAACAAATCCTTGGAATTTTTAATTATGGAAAAAAACGCTTTATCATCATTACCTCCTTGTTTTTCATTAATTGGAAAAGAGGGTTCTATATTGAAAAAACAATTTATGCAAGTGGACCCTATAAAAGAATGCCTTACGGTTTAATTCGAAACCCCAAAATTTCAGATGATCAACCAAATTCAATTGAATTGTCAATTAACTCACGAGTTGTAAAATTTAAGGATATGAACCTAAATGATATTCCTATCTGTATAGAAATGATAAATAAAATGATATCAGAAGTTCCTAAATTACACATTGGTCGAACTGTAACTAATAAACAGCATGATCAAGCAATCAAAAATTTTATTGAGTCCGATGAACATTTGCTGGGGATATTTAATATATCAATGAAACATAAAAGTGAGATGAAACAATATTTTCTCTTTATAACTTCGAAGAAAATTGCTCGTTGGGCAAAGGGGTTGATGTCGAGAGATCTAATACTATATGATTACAATACTATTATCAAAATGGAAAGTAAGAAAGGAACCTTTGCTGGAGATTTGATATTGCATTTTTCAGTACATAATGAAGTATTTCAAAATATGGGTAAAAATGAAGGTGTGATTGCAGTAGAAATTATTCAAGAACAAATAACTAAGACAAAAAATCAATTTACTAATGTTACTCAGATTGGTTCAACAAGCATTTTTGATAATGATGACCTACTAAATATAATTCAAGCAAGATATGCGAAGGAAGAAATATCGAAAAAGGAGTTTGATCAATTACTAAATGATTTGCAAAAATCAAAACCGAAGAAGATATACA
>LAZR01000780.1_pt1 | contig 22110 bp, 63 predicted proteins | sample 329461 | NCBI WGS metagenome assembly LAZR01 (sample SAMN03002196, study PRJNA259156) | marine sediment metagenome | biome: sea floor; feature: Hydrothermal impacted sediments; material: marine sediment; isolation source: Loki non-amplified sample from Loki's castle hydrothermal vent sediment ...
GATGGTTATCTAACATCAGAAAGTATTTTACATATTTTAGAAATTATAAAATGACAAAATTAAATATATTTATTTTTAATATTCAAAAGGAGGTGAAAAAACATGGTTAATAAAGCAGAAGTAGGAAGATTTGATGGAGAATTGAAGACTATTGCTTTTAGCGAAGGGGACACTGTTTCTACAATTTTATCGAAAGCAGGTATGAGTGTTGGGGAAGGAGAAATGCTTAACGATGATTCTGGGGCTGTTGTTAATTCTACGGATATAGCCGTTGATGGTAAGACTTACTATATTGTAGGAAATTACAAACAGGGTTCAGGAATTGATGAGGTTCAGAATTTTGAGGTAGGCAACTTAGCAGATGCTATCGGAGATGTTGATAAGGAAAGAGCAGAAATCCAGAAAGAAAAGGTGAAGGTGATTTTAAGAGATGTTTTGGATAGGAAAGATGTTCTTGAGTGTGATATAAGCCGATTACAAAAAGAGCTAAAAGAAGTCGAAAAAGATCTAAAAGTCTTTTCTCGTAAAAAGTAGATAGTTTATTTATTTTAATTTTTATTTTATTGTGTTTGATGTTAAAGTCGTGAGGGACTATAAACCTCACCATGTTAAAAAACAAAAAAATGGAAAATTCAATAGTGCAAGATTCAGAAAGATGGTATGGAAGAATTTTTAAGGAGAAAAAAGTAAATATCCTTAAATTTGAATCAGAGATAAAATCTTTAGGTGTTAAAAATGTTGTTATTAGTGAAACAATTACATTAGATAAAGTTCCTGAAGTATTAACGTTTTATATTAAACCTAATTTTTATAGTAGTTTGGATGAAATGGGTAATGGTAGAAATATGGGAATAGAAAGAGATGCTCATAGAAATTCATATCGTCCTTTTTATGATTATTTAGTTAGTTTAAGTGGTTCTTCTAGTTTTAGATTCTATAATGGTTTAAGAGATGGATCTTTTGATAAGATGGTAATTTTAAAGGCAGACCATGAAGGTAAGAGTTTTGAAATAGGTGTTTATATTCCAGATAGGAATATTGTTGTTTCCTTTCTTTCCCTTAATTTATCTGGTTGGGCAACAGAGGAAAAGAATGAATATTTAACAGTTTTTCTTGACTTTTTTAAAAAAGCATTTAAAGATAAGAATGTTAAGGAGGTAAATACTTTCGACATAAGAAAGAAGATTCTTATTACTTGTTATTCAGTAGATATAGATAATAAAATTGCAGAGAATACTTGTATGTTATCTGAAACTGAAAATAATTTAGAATCTTATAAGGGACATTTAATTAATTCATATAGAACAATAAGAATTAATAAAGATACTATTTCTTCTTTAAAAAATCTTAAAGATAATGTTGAAAAAGGTTTGTTAGATCAGATAGAAGTCATAAAAGGTTTAAGATTTGTAACTGATGCTGTTTTAACTGATGAGGGTATAAAGGTCACTCTTGAAATGATAAAAATAAATGTTGGAAAAGAATCTGTTGAAATGGGTATATATGATGTTTTGATAACGTCAAGGGATTTAAAAATAACAAATAGAAGCCCTGTTGAATATGGTGGTGCAATATATCATTCTTGTCATATTATGGGTGATGGTATTTGTTACGGAGATAAAGAAGATGTTGTTTTGGAATTGTTAGGTAAATTAGAATTGAAGAAGTTAATACACTTTATTTATATATATCTTAGGACATATAATCCAGAAGACACTTATTTATCTATGAATTTTTGGATGTCTGGAAAGAAAAACGGTGGTAAGGTTCCAGAAGATATTATAAAGAAAGATCAAGACGCAGAATTATATGTGTGTGGGGATTGTGATAATTCTTTTTTAGCAAACGATTTTAATTTTGATTTAGATTTATGTTTAGGGTGTTTTAGATTACTTAATGAAAATAATGAAAGAAGTAATAATGTTGAAAATGTAATTGGTGATTTTTCTAGAGCAGTAGAAAATAATATACCTAATACAACGGAGGGTGTTTCACAATGACGGAAGAAAAAGATTTGGAAACTGCGATTGGTTTTAAAGTTATTTTTAAGAAGGAGGTGTCTGATAAGATTTTATGGCTTACCCAAAATTATGAAAAAGAAATAAGTGGTTGGCTTACTGGAGAGATGAAAGGGAGTTATGTTTATGTTGATAATATTCTTTTTCCTCATCAAGAAGTCGGTGGGGCTTCCGTAGATACAGACGGTAAAAATTTAATAGATTTGAGAAAAGAATATGGAGATGAGTGTCTTAGAATAATAGGACATTGGCATAGCCATAATACGATGAGTGCTTATTGGAGTTCAACCGATGATGATTTTATGAAGATCTATGTTCAGCCGAGAGATTTTGGTCTTTTTGTAGTTTCTGCTGTCGATGAACCTTTTAGAATAAAACTAATATTTATGAAACCTCTTATGTTTTCTTTTGATAATGTTCCTTACACAACATTCTTTACTAACGATACTCTTGCGAAGGAGTTGGAATCTATGATTAAAGAAAAAATTGTGGAGGTTAAGTTTATGCAGACTGAAAAGAGTGAGGAAGCAATTAATAATTCTGGGAATAATCTTTTTAACATAGAAAGAGAAGTTAGTAAAAGAGTTTTTATAAATAAAAAGAATAATATTCTTTATGTTAGAGATTTAACTCCTGAAATGATGGATTTGTTTGATAATTTTATTAATAAAATTGTTAAGAAAAAGAATATGAGTGAAATAAATTATCAAAACGGCACAAAAACATTAGTAATAAGTTGTAAGAATAAGAGAAATTCAAGAATATTAAGAGATGATGCTAGAGAAATTTTAACGAGATTTTTTGAAGAACAAGATGATGTAATGAATAGTATTATGGAGGGTGAAAATGTGGATACAGGCAACCAAGCTTATTTAGATGAAAATTATAATTATAATAATCAAAGGGAGGCAAGTGGTTATCCTGTTTGGGATCATCCTTAATTGATGTATGGAATTTAACAGACAATATATGATTTATAACCCTAAAGAACAGAAATTAAATATAACAATAATAGGGGCGGGAAGCACAGGTAGTTTTATTGCCCTAAATCTTGCTAAGATGGGTGTTGAAAATATTAGGGTGATTGATTTTGATATTGTGGAAAAACATAATATTCCCAATCAATTTTATAGGTTAAAAGACGTAGGAAAAAAGAAAGTAGATGCTTTGAAAAGTATTATAAAAGATTTTACTGGTTTATCTATTGAAGCCGAAGATTCTAAGATTGATAAGGATTATGATTTTGATGTGAGTTCTGCTAGTGTTATTATTTGTTGTGTAGATAGTATGGAATGCAGAAAGATGATTTATGATTTACTTAAAGATTTTCCTCTTAGGTATATTGATACAAGATTTGGTGGTGAGGGATATAGCATACATAATATAGATCTTTTTAATGAAGATGAATCTGATAATTATAAAAAATCAATGGATGCCCCCACTAAAGAAACAACTTGTGGTTCTAAGGCAATAATTTATACAATATTATCTCTAGCTAGTGAGGTCTGCAATATTGTTAAGAGGATTGATAAGGGAGAAGAGAATCCTGAACTTTTAAGAAGAGAATTAAAAGTTTATAGGTTTATAGAGAAGAAGAGTAAATTAAGAAAATGAGATACAATCAAAAGAAAAATGACAGAACTAAATGAACAGCAAAAAAAGATTTTGAAAGATTGGTTAAAGAAACAATTAGCAGAACCAAATAATAATTTAAATATTTATTTTAGCATAGAGAAGGATTTACCCTCTGGGGTATTTGAAGAACTTAAAGAGATAAACGATTTTGAAACAATTAATCAGGCAATAGAAAGTTATGTTGTGGGCTTGATCCTTGATACTTTTTAATTAAGCAATTTAATTTATTTTGTAACTTATTTTTATAAATATTAATTTTATATTTTACTCAATAATTCTTTTTTTATTACTCATTTATCATTACTCATATTTTTTAATTTTTTATTATTTGTTTGTAGGGGAATAAGAACACAAAACAGAGAAGAATAGGACTAAGGGAGATGAGTTAGAACTCTCAAGTTTTAATGACTTTTATCTATTAAAATTTAAACTAATATATCTGTTTTAAATGATTTTCTGTTATTTGTGTTTATTTCATAGTAGAGTGGTAACTTTATTTCTTTATTCTTTTTTCCACACTTTTAACATAAGGGTATGGAATTAAATTTATTATTATTTTTTTGATTAAAATGAGCAAAACAACAGAAATAGAAGGGGTATATTGGTGGAAAGATAACAATAATGTTTGGTATGTTTCTTTTGATGAAGAGAAAATTGAGGAAGTAAAAGATAGCTTTACTGGGATGGTTGGTTATAGACTAAAAAATTCAAATAAGGAGGATAGTAAGAAATGAAAATAGAAGAAAAGATGTTGAGGCAAATATTGAAGAACCAAAAAAACATTATGATCTGGATTAGTAAGGGAAAATATTGGAAAGGTTATTTTGCTCTTAATATTAAAAATACAGAGGATTTAATAGAATGACACAAAACATAAAAGAGAAGGTTTTGAAAGAAGTTTTTAGTCAAATAAAAGCAATAAATAGAGGGCTTGATGAAAGTAATGTAACTTATAGAGAAATGTTAGAAGAAACAATAGACCTAACCCTTGCCGAAGTCGGCAAGGTAAATGAAGAATTTATTAAGAAGTTGAAGGAAAAATGGATTTGGAGAATGGTAGATGATGAGTTGAAAAAAGTGATAGTCATTGAAGATATTGACAAACTCGCAAAAGAAAATAAACAAAAACTCGGAATAAAATGACATCAGATAAAGAAAGAATTAAATCAATAAAGAAATGGATTACTCAAAGATTTAAGGAAGCTGATAGATTATCAGAAATTGGGATGTTGGATTATCCTAAAGAGAGGGCATTATTCTATTGTGAAACTCTTGATGGAATTGAAATAATTTTAAGGAGAAAATGAAAATACAAGTTTTATCAAAAAGAAAAAAAGAACATGGATTAGACCATTATACTGAATCAGACATGGTTGAAATTCACGCATTTTTATACGATGAAGATTGTTTATGGCTTACTATTGGTAAAAAGAGATACGGAATTAATTTAGAAGAAGTAAAAAAGATGAGAAGAAAAATATTAAAAGATTTAAGAAGTGAATAAAAAATGAATAGAAAAGAAAAAACACTTAAAAAAAAGTTTCCTTATGTCTGGCAAACATTAATCACAAGGCATGATGATGATTTTGATTATTGTGAAGAATTGATTGAAGCAAACGACATGGAGGGGGCTAAAGAAGAATTAGAAGAAATAAATGAAATAAGAAGATTTTTTGGTGATGATGAATTAACTCTTGAAGAAATCATAAAAGATTTACAATCACAATCAAATTATAAGGAGGTATAAAATGGAAGAAAAAGAACTAAAAAAGTTATTTAAATTCTTCAAAAAAGAAGGAATACTTTTAGCAGATAAGGATTTACTCGGAGCGGTAGAAATTCCTTTAATTGATGAAGAATATATAATGGATAGGATACTTGACGAAGAGGCTTTAGAATACTAAAATGGGAAGATATAGATTAAATTTTGAAAGAAAGGTGTGGGGTTTTTATGAAACAGAAGCCAAAACACTTGAAGAAGCAGAAAAGAAAATAGAAGAGGGCGATTGTGATATGTTTGATAACAAATCAGATGAAACCCTTGAAACAAACGACAAGGGCGATTTTAATGTTCATTTGGATTAATAATTCTTTAATTAAATTATAAGGAGGTGGAAAAATGAAAAAAGTATATAAATATGGAACAGGCGACGAAATTCCAGAAGGGGCAGAATATCTTTGTTCTGTTAAGAACGGACTTATGAAGAATGATAATTATCCAAATGATTATAAGTTTGTTTGGCATTATTTTTTAGTAGAGGTATAAAATGGAAATAAAGGAAGAAACAGAATTAATAAGCAAATTAAAGAATAGGGTTCATAGTAGTGGTGGAAAACTTTTAAATGCTTATATTAGTGGAAGCCATCTTTATGGTTGGGAAAGTGAAGATAGTGATGTAGATATAAGGGGTTGTTATATTTTAAGGAAAGAAAACTTTTTAGGATTAAACAAACCAAAAGAAGTAATAGAGATAAAAACAGAAGATAATAAAGATATTGTTTTATTTGAGATAGCAAAACTGATTAGTTTAGCACTTAAAGGAAATTGTAATATTCTTGAAGAAATAAATTCACCACAATTCTATAAAAATGCTGATTTTGTAAAATTAAAACAATTAATTAATAACGCTTTAGGGAAAAAGGGAATCTATAATTCTTATAGGGGTTTAGCAGAATTTAATTATAAAAGATTTATTTTAAGAGGAAAAAACACAATTAAAAAATACCTATATGTGTTTAGGGGTTTAATGGCTGGAATATACTGTCTTCAAACAGGATTAATAAAACCAAATATAGAAGAACTTAATAAATATTTTAAGATAAAAGAAGTGAATAAACTTCTTGAAATAAAGAGAAAAGGATTAGAGAACGAACCTTTAAAGGATTTAGAGGAAGGAAAATTAGATTTGATAATCAAAAATTTATTTGATAAAATTGATGAAGCATATCTAAAATGTAAAATGCCTGAAATTCCTACACCCGAAGAAATAGAGGAGATAAATAAATTTTTAATTAAATTAAGGTTGGAATAATATGGTATTATCAAGGGAAGAAATAATGAAACTTCCCACACACCAAAGGAAAGGCGAATTTAAGAAGAGAAGGAATTTTAGGAAGCACGAAGCAAGAAAAAAATTAAAAGAAAGATTAAAACAAGAAGCAAAAAGGAAGTCTGCTAAAGAATGATGACAGCATCACACCACACAGCAATTAAGGTTTTAGAAGGTGTGATAAAACAGATCAAAGAAAAAGCAGTTTTGGTGGAAAATGTGCCGATGGTTCATACGGGGGATTTAATAGAATTTTTAGAAAATTGGAAAAGGCACGTAATAACAGAAAGGGGGTAGTATATAATACAAAATACAAGATATAGAAGAGGAAGAAGAAGATTACTTATTGAAATATTAAGAATACTTAATAGAGAAAAAAGAGGTTTAAGAATAACAAGATTAATGAGAAAGGTGGGTGTAAATTTTCTTATGTTAAAACCATATTTAAAAGAATTAATCTCATTAGAATTAGTTGAAAAAAGACCTTATAGGGAGGCATATAGATTATTTATAACTTCTAAAGGACAAGAAGTTAATCATCATTTTTTTATAACAGATTCTATTGAAAGAGAATTTGGTTTAATATTATATAAATAAAAGGAGGTAAAAACAAAATGGAAATAGATAAAGAAACAAAACCACAACATTTTAGTATTACATTAGACAACAATTCACCATATATGAATGTTCTAAAAAATCAAGCAGATGAAGATGGTCAAAATGAGGAAAAAGGTGACAATAGAATTTCATTAACTATGGATAAACATGTTTTTCAAACAGAAGAATATTATTTTGATGAAAGAGATAAAACAATAATAATTTCTGGTAATATGGTATCCGATAAGGGAGAAAGCTGGGTTTCAATCAGTATGCCTTTAAGTGATATTGTATTAATTGATATTTTAAAGTATTCAATGAATAAATTGGATAACTTAAAAACTGCTTTGGAAGTATTAAAATAAATCAAAAGGAGGAAAACAAAAATGAATTATTGGAATGGCTCAGTTCAGGAAGAACCTGAAGAACCTGAAGAACTTGAAGATTACGAGGAATAAATTAATTTATTCCTTATGATTTTTAAAATGAAAAAGGAGGAAGAATGGAAACTAAAGACGAAATAGAACAAAAAGTTAAGAGAAAACTTGAAGTATGTTACTTCTATTATTTTTATGGATTACTCCAAAAGAAATATAATGAACTTGACATAAAAGATAGACAAATAGCAAAAGATTTAGATCTGGTGGTCGCTTTAAGAAAATATCTTAATGTGGGAAGAAAAAACGAATCGGCTAAATCTTTATTTAAAAAGATTAGAGAACAAGCAGAGTTAATATAATTATAAGGAGGTAAAAATGTTATGAAAAAGAAAACTAAAAAGCAAGAAGAACAGGAAGAACAAAAACAGGAAGAACAGATAAAGTCTTTGACTTGGGATAAATTCTGGAAATATAAAATTTCTGAAATAATGGGTTTATTAATTTTTATTCTTATTCCTTATTATGTTGGTCTTTTTATATATAATCTTGATTCAGTAATAACAAATTGGTTCTTTGCTGATTTTTCAGTGCCATATAGTCTTGGGATATTATGGACTGTAGGTTTTGTAGGTATAATTGTTTTAGCAGGTATTGTTGCGATTCCAATTTTCTGGATTGTTATTAACTGGAAAAAGGCAAAGGAAAATGCTGAAGATGAAGTTACTGGGGAAGAAAGGTGTTACTGGTAAGACATAATTATTAATTTTGTTTCAACAGATTTGATAAGAAATAGGAATGGTGTTACTACCAAAGAGTTAATAGAAAAGTTTATAAAGGCGAATGTATTTGAAATACTATAAAAATGACAGACCGTTTGTTCCCAATATGGAGAGACCCAGAAATAGTAAAATTATCAAGAGAAGGAAAACTAAAAATGACAAACAAAGAAGACCAGACTAAACCCAATTCAATTTGTGTGAACCATGATTGGGTGTTTGAAAATCGTATGTTATTAAGTGACCCTCCACAGCGGAATAAAGTTTGTAGGAAATGTGGGGAAAGAGGTAGAGATACAATAGGAGAGCCCTCAAAGGATGAATATTCAGAGATAATGAAAAAGATTACCGACAACCCGAAATCATGTGCGAAGGTTATGAATTTTTGTAATAAATGTAAGAAGATGACAGTTCATAAAGCAGGGGTTATAGATGGATGTTTAGAGTGTGGTGGACATAACCCAGATTATACAAACTTTATAAAAGAAATAAGAAAGATTCCAATAAATAGCAGAGAAAAACAGATAATAGAAATGGTGATTGAGAAGTTAAAGACTTCGGACAAGGGGGATAGGTAGTAATGGAAGATTGGTGTGTCTGTCCATATTGTAGACCAGATTTATGGTCTTTAACAGAGGATATTGGAAAGTTTGTATTACATTATGAAGAAGAAAAGGGGGATAGCACGAAATGAAAGACGATAAATTTTTAGATCAAAAAGCGAAGGATATGAGCATAAAAGAATTAATTAGTGCCATTAAGATAAGGGAAAAGGAACCATTACAAATCCACATTTCAATAACAGGAAAAGAAAATAAAGGAATGTCTATGATGGGGTTAACAATTGGAAAATTAATTCGGGAGAAATATCCAAATCAAGATAATAGAATCTGTCCCGATTGTGGAGGATTAATCAGAATCAGAAATCCAACAGGAAAATGTGACCATCTTTATTATCCAGAGATGAAGATTCCCAATAAAAAAGATGTTTGTAAGGAGTGTGGAACTGTTAGGGGATTACATCCAATAATTATGGGATGTCAAAAATTTATTCGTGATAAGGTAAATATTACAAATCAATGTGTTGTAGGGGGTTGTAATGAAAAAGATCAGTGTGCTAGTTGTCATAAATGTTAGAAACATCATGACGAGCAAGTTGAGAGGGGAGAATGAAAATTTATAAAACAAAACCAGATAAGTATGGATGGTATTTTGTAATTCATAAAAATAAAGATGGGACATTAAAATTAATGCAAAAAAATATTAATCATCTCAAGGAGTGGAGAGATGTTTTTGATATTTGGGAAAAAGAAGATTTAGAATTATTAAAAAAGGTTATCAATGAAAAATGAAATCATACTCGACAAACCAGAATAAGTTGGGGGGTGTTTCGGCACACCTTCGGGGCTCTGGAAAACCCTGAGAAAAGGAGTGAAGCTATCCAAAACGTTCATGAGGTAGTCATGTCTGAGCTCCTTGCCGTTTATAATCAAAATGGAAAAAATAAATGTAGAAAATATTGAGAAAGAACTTAAACAAGTTAAAAGTGGAGAAAGAGTTAAATGTATTTATTGTGGAGAGGATATTCATATAAGTAAGTTTGCAGGAGTTAGTAAAAAGGGACTTTTCTGTAATAGTTTTTTCTGCTTATTAGAGTTAATTAAAGAGAACGAACAAGAAAAAGGAGGTAAAAAGAAATGAAAACTAAAAAACAAAGAAGATGGTTTGGCCATATTCTTACTATTCCAAAATTTGTAAGAAAAGAATATCTTAGTAATAAAAAGAAGCACGCAATGTGTATAATGATAGAGATTTATAAAGATAAAAAATATGGTGCAATAGCAGAAGTTTATGAAAGGAATAACTTTTTTGATAGGATAAGAGAAACAACAACAGAGAAACAGAGAAAAGCATTTTCAAAAGCATTAAACAAAATAGGAAAAAGTGATAAACCCCTTGATACTTCTAAATGGGTTAAACCAGATGAAGAAAGTATAAGAAATGCTTTAGTAGAAAGTTTATTCGCTTTAGAAATCTTAAAAGAGGATTCACCAAATTATCCTGTATATTCTGGAAAAGCTCATGTTCTTTATGCTTGGTTACACGACCATTCCCCAAAGAACCCACAGAGTTTAGGTAATTGGATGATTGACCCTTATTTTAAATCAATTATGGCAGAATTTAAATCAACAGAACATAAAAAGTTTTGGAGAAATTTTAATAAGGAATTTAAAGAAGATTTAAAGGTAAAAAAAAGAACAAAGGCTTACTGGAAGAAAAGACAAAAAGAATATCGGATGTGGAAGAAGAATTGTTTAAAAGAAATGATTATAAAAGATCCAAAACCAAATAGATTTAAGAATGTATTTAAGGAATTAAAGAAGAAAAAAAGAAAATGAAAAAAACAACAGCCTTAATTTTGAAAGGGTTTATAGGGGTAATGGAAGATGATATGGTTGGTTGGAATAAAGAAGTAATTGGAGAATTGGTTTATGAAGTCTTTAGGTTAATTGAGAACCCAGCAGATATTCCAGAAGATAAAAAGGAGAAAATAAAATGAAGAATTTAAGTGTAGAAAAAGCGATAGGTATTTTCTTTATATTTCTTATTGTATTTGGTCTTATATTTACTAAGTTTTTAGGGGCTTCTTATATAGTTTCGGGCACGGAGTTATTAGAGAAGGATGGATTTTGTAAAGTTTCTTATGGGGAAGATTGGGATTACGAAGAAGATTTAAATTATTGCTTCAAAAGAGATGAGCAAAAGGAATTCACCCAAATAGAATTTAGAGAGGTTTGTCCTAAGAATGAATTTATCTCTACTAAATTTTATTCTGATTGTTTTCATCAAGGAGATTCTAGAAGTGGGTAAAAAATCTTTAAGGATTTAAAAAAGAAAAAATGAAATTATGTAAACACCAATGGCATTTTGTTAGGGAATTATCTGAAGGAAAGATAGCATATGAGTATCATTCAATAATTGGGGGATTCATACCTTTGTTTAAGGGCAATCCTAACCCAACAAAATTATTATTTGTTTGTGATGTGTGTGGTAATTTTAAAAAAATAAAGAGGGGAAGAGAGATAAGGGGATTAAAAAAGGGTGTGTAAAAACCGAATCTTAATTGTATAGAGATTCGGAAACAGGTAAGGCAAATAAAAATTAATGGGTGTTTGAACATACACCCGAATGTTTAATATGAAAAAAGAGAAAACAATTAAAGGAGAAATAATAAAAAATGATTAGAATTGGTACTTGTCCAAAAAAATTGAATGAAGGGGGTTATAAAAAATATATGGAAAACAAGGGATATAAATGTATTAAGTTATCAAGGGCAAATAGAGAAAGCATAATCCATTCTTTTAAGTATTTGAGAGATTATTATAATCATTGGGCAGAGATAAACGATTTTCTTGATTTTAAATTAGAAAAATGTTTTAAGGTTGGTAGTCCAGATTTTTTAATTATAGATAGAATTGGTAATTATTGGTTATGTGAGTTTAAATCAAAGAATGATTTCTTATCTGTTAATCAATTATCTTGGTTAAAAAGAAATGAAGAATTACCGATAGAAATAACAATCGCTGTGGATTAAAAAAAAGATAAAATAACATGGAAAAAAAACAAATTGTAAAATTAGAGAAAGGCAAGTATATTAGGATTAAAGGGTTTGTTACAATGTATGCTCCATCTGGGAATAAGAAAGTTTGCGGGAAATGGATCGGAGGAAGTTCTTGGACAGAAAAAAATCCTTTAATTCGTATTGGGAAATGTAATCATAAACCAAGAAAAGTTATTTGGTCAAAAAATACAGATATATTTGGAAGATATAAAGAAGGAGAAAAAAAGAGAATATGTTGGGATGGAAGATTTATTTGCAGAGAATGTGGATATTTAATTAAAATTGGAAAACAAAAGGAGAAAACAAGATGGAAGAAATAGTTAAAATAAGAGAAGCAATCTGGAATATGTTTCCAAATATGTGGGGGTTTGATATTAATTATTATAAGAGGGATAACAATGATGCTGAAGGACAATTTACAATTAATATGATGTCTGGGCATATTAAGGTTTTAAATATTAAATATAATAAAGAAAAAGATACATTAGAAATAAAAGAACAAAAAAAGAGTAAATAATGATGGAAGAACTTAAAACATTAAAGGATTTTAGAAGACCAAAAGATGAGGAAGTACCATACACAGGAGAATGGGCTATGGGTGTAAATGAGACTTGTGATTCTTTAAAACAAGAAGCAATTAAGTGGGTCAAGAAAGATATGGAGGATTCTACTTTTGAACCTTCAGAAATAATAAAGAAACCATGGACAGATTATGGGAGCATAAAAATGCCTAATGGAAAGTATTGTAAATGTGAACCTGAATATATTTGCGTTTATCATGGGGCAGGAAAAAGGGTGACGGAGATGAATAACATCACCGAGGCAGAATTAAAATGACAAGAAAAGATTTAGAATTAGAAAAATTGAGGGATTGGTTTAATGAAAAGTATACTTTGAAGTGTTATCAAGAAGCACGAAAAGAGCTTAATAAAAGAAAAAATTGGCAGTCTTGGTGGAAAAGGATAACTATAAATGAAGAAGAAAGGTCTTGGTTAATTAAAAGAACAAGGGACATCTTAAATAAATTTTGGGAGGATAATTCAAAATGAGCTACAGCGGATTTTCACAATTTTTATGTAAGAACGGACATTATTGGGAAATGGATTGTATGACTTTACCAAATCTGATGTATGAAGAAGATGTTAAACAAAAATGTCCCGTCTGTAATGAAGAAGAAGTTTGGGAAAATATGGTAAATATAACTAATGGTTCTTGGGATGATGATGAAACAAGAATTGATGGATATGTTGAATTAAAATTAAAAATTAAAAGAAGTGGGGTTTGCAGTGCATGTGGGGAAGAACATGTTTGTGAAAAAAGATATTTAATACCAAAGAAGAAAATTAAAAAGGAGGTGGGGAAAAAATGACAAATTATTATATGACATCCGAAGCATACGATGAAAAGGTAAAAGAAGACCAGAAGATAATTGATAAATTGAATGCTGAAGAAATAAGCATGGATGAAGCAGATGAACAACTCCAAGAACTTTGGAATGTAGGAAAAAGAGAACAAAAAAAGAAGACTAAAGTTAAAATGAAAAAAGATAAAAAAGAACAGAAATGTCTTATGGATGAAGCAAGAAAGGACTTAGCGAAGAGGATTGGTGAAGAAAGAGCCCGAAGTTATCCTCTTTATATTAGTTGTCCTTGCCCGAGATGTAGTCCACAATGTTAAAAGAAAATGAAAACAATAAAACAACTTGAGAAAGACGAGGGGAAGTTAAGGAAAGTAACAGAATATAATGAACCCCTTCATAGTTTTAGTTATAACGAATTACATCAAAGAATAGTTGGTTCCTTAGAACAAACAAAAGAAATCGTGAAGATGATTGAAGGTAGAATTGAGGATTTAAAACATCAAATGAGGTTGTATAAGAAACCAGAGATAAATGAGTTTTATGCAAGGATTAATGAATTAAAAGAACTCCTTATAAAAATAAAAGGGAAGAAATCAAAATGAGAGAAATAAAATTTAGGGCTTGGGATAAGGTAATGAAAGGAAACACAAAATGACACAAGAATATATAATAAGAAAGGGAGGAAGGAAATGGGCAGTGAAAGATAATGTAAATAGGTTTCTGTTTCCTGATGAATATAAGAAGTTTGAAGATCAGTTAAAATCAAAACAAAAGTTCTCAGTTATTTGTTTAATTAACACCGGTGCGAGAATAAATGAAATGCAAAATGTGAGGGTTGAGGATTGTGATCTTGATAGGAATAGAGTAATATTAAGAGTAACAAAAGCAAAAGCAAAGAAAGGGGAAAAGAAAGGGAAGCCAAGAATAATTCCTGTTTCATCCAAATTCTCAAAATACCTAAGAAAATTTATTAGACAAAACGATTTAACTCAAAAAGATTATCTTCCTATACTCAAAAACAATTCATTAAACGAAGCATATAAAAAAGCAGGAAAGAAAGCAGGTATTAAAGATTACTATAATATCTCAAGCCATACATTTAGAAAAACACTTGAGGTTTGGTTAATGTCGTTAGGGGTGGAGTCACTTCCTTTGGTTGCTCACTTAGGACATGATTTAAAAACAGCAGTTGAACATTACATTTCACCAGATATATTTAATTGGGAAGATAGACAAAAGATGAGGGATATAATTGGGGATTTATATAGAAGATGAAACAAAACAAAGACAAACAGAGAAGGGAACTTAGAAGGGATAAGGATAGTTATTTTAGATTGTGGGTTGTTTTTATGGTTATTGCTTTCTTATCTGTAGGTTGGGTTTTATGGGAGGATTATAAAGGAGATAGATTAAAACAAGAACTCCAATCTTGCCAAGATAAAGTTCCTGTAAAATGTTATTTTATTAATGAAGTTACAACAAGATATTGGATTCCAGAAGAAAATTTAATTGTTGGTGAGAATACCTATATAGAGAATATTACTGAAAGAAGTTGCGAGGTAATTTTAGAATCAGAACAAGAGTTTGTTTGGAACTATATAAATTTTACAATTCCTTTTGAACAGAGGTGTAGTTGTTCTATTACAATATGGGGAGAAATGTGCCTTTGTAATATGTCTGGTAATTTAGTAGGGGTAATAGAATGAAAGGAATTTATATCTTTTTGATAACTTTGGTTATTGGGTTGTTTTTTATTGGGATGTATTTTGGTTGGGCTATTATAGATTCTCATAATATTTGTGATGCTATGAACATTACAGGATGTAGAAGATGAAACAAAATATAAAAGAAAAAGTTTTGAAAGAAATATGGATTACTAAAGATTTACTAAAAGAAGCAAAGGAAATAGTACCTCGTGAGATTATAAGAACACGAAAAGCAATAGACCTAACCCTCGCCGAAGCCAAGAAGAATCCAGAAGTGTTAGGTTTGGTTGATGAGAAGAGATTCTTTCCCAAGAAGAAAGGTTATATTATGTTTGATGAAGACCAGTATTTTAAGCGTAAGAAAGAGATTGAAGAAGAGAAACTCGCCGAAGTCGGCAAGGTGATTGATGAATGGATTATGAGACATAGAGAACTTGGACTTATTGGTTTTATTAAAGATGGAGAGAACGAAGGAAGTTATGGGGAAGACCATAGACTAGTAGAATTAAAACAAAAACTCGGAATAAAATGACATTTAAAAATATAAAGCAATTTGAGAAAGAGATTAAAGAAGAAAAAAAGAGAATTATTTTATTTAATGAATGGTATGAAAATAAGTCAGATGAATTATATACAACAAAAGAAGGACACAAGGTGGAAGGTGATTGGTTACAAGCAGGGGAGCGAATACCAAAAATAAAAGCACAAATATCCCAAATAAAAGAAATCGTGAAGATGTTGGGGTTGTGTAAGGAATATAAGGATGTTACGAAAGAAATGGATAAGGATGGTGCTTCACCAGTAATTTCAAAAGAAGAAATAAAACAAAAACTTGGAATAAAATGAGTGATGCTTTTTTAAATAGGATGAATGCGAAAGAATATAATGCTTATCATAGAGATCTGTTTGGTGATGAATGGGAAGATGTTGAGTTTGAGAGAGAACCCAGTTTGTTTAGAAAGATGTTGAATAAAATAAGAGGGGTACTTGGAATAAAATGACAAGAGAAGGAAAATATATGGATATGGTGGATGTCGTTCCATATAAAGACGAGTGTATATATTGTAAAAAGATTGTTTGGTTTTGGCAGAAGAAATCATGTGAATATATTGATGAGAAAGGAAATCCAATAAGATTATCTCATTTGAAATGTAAAGAAGAAAATGAAAAGTGAATTAAATATCGCCGAAGAGAATATTGAAATATTTAAGAATCCTTTTCCAGATGGAATAGAAGGAAATCCTTGGACAACAAAGATTAGAGAAGGAGTAAAAGGAGATGTAAAAGAATCTATGGAAACACACAAAACATCATGCGAGAGATTTTTGGAGTTTTTGGAAGGTGATGATTTCTCTCCAGCAAGATTCTCTGGAAACTATAATTCTGAATTAGAAATAATTGAAAATAAAATTACAGACCTAAAACAAGCAATTAAATTATATGATGGGGCAGGGATATGAAAAAAGATAAGAGAAAACTATCTATCCCACCAAAAAAGGATGGGTTTCAAGGATTAACTTGGGTTTGTTCTTATTGTGGCAAATATTATTCAGACGCATCAGGACACACCTGTGGAGAGGATGATTATTATTAAAATGAAACCAAAAATATCACATCTTGAAAAGATGTTAGAAAAGGGATGGGTAATCAAGAAACGGATGAGCGGGATTTATATAATTCTTGTTAAGAATGATGATGAGATTTTTTATAATGTTCCTGAAGAGAGAATTGTTTCAATGTATAAAAGATGAAACTAACACAAATCGTTAAGTGGAGTATTCCCGTCGTAGTAGTCGTTGGAATTTATGAGATTTATAAAATCGGAAAAGAATATATCCCTTTGTGTGATGAGGCCTATATAGCTAGAATTAGAAGGGAGGGTTTTTAATATGAAGGATAGAAACATATTAAGGTGTGTTGATTACTGTGGTGCTGAAATACTTACAGAAGCAAAGGATAGGATTTGTTATAAGTGTGGAAGACCAATGAAATTTATTGGAAAAGAACAAGATGAAAAAAAAGGAGGTAGTAAATGAAAGATAAATATAAAGAATTTTCAGATAAATTTGAAAAACTTTGTGAAGAACATAAAGATGAAGATTTTGATGCTAAAGAACTTCTAAAAGTTTGTGACGAAATCATCCAAAATTATTCAGGATAAAAAATTAAGATTAGAAGAGATGATGTTACTACTCAAGAGCTACTAGAAAGATTTATAAAGGATAAATAAGTTAATAACAAATGAAAGAAAATAAATTAATTGAAGTACAATCAATTCATGAACAAAGAGAAGATTTTACTAATGCAGAGGTTATCATTAAAAAAGGTGTGTGGATAGAAATCTTAGAATTTAATCCAGATACAGAACAAGTATGTGTTAATCATCGTTGGGAAGTTGAAAGTGTCGGGAAGAAAGAAGAGAAAGGAAAGAGAATTTATAGGGTAATTTGTAAGGTTAAAGATGTTGAAAAAGATAATGATGCTAAGAAAGTTCTTGCTAAGAAAGTTTTACAAAAACATTCAAACAAATTAAAAGCATCATTTGCTAAGGCCTTGATAGATGGGGTTGATTACAGAAGTGTTCTTCATTTAAAAAACATATTAAATAAATTGGAGGAAAAATAAGATGGCAATAGATAAAAGAACAGTGAACAACATGTTGCAGGCATATCTAGAAGAAAAAGATTTAGATGATGATGCTATTGAAAGCATTATGAAAAGCCTACATAAAGATGTGAAAAAGAAAGAAGAAGATGATGGTGAAACAATAGCTTCTCATGGAACATCATGTCCACGTTTGTCTAATAAGAAAGGCGAACTATTAATAGAAATGTAAAAATGAAAGAAATTGTAGCAAAAGATTTGCAAGGTAAAGAGTTTGAGATAGAACCAGCTTATGAAAGGTGGTCAATTACAAAAGAAAAACATAGACCAGAGAAACTTATAGCATCTTTTCTTTCATTTGGTCTTGGTTCTAGATTAAGATTTGAAGAACTTCTTGAAGAAAATGGGGAGGAATTAGAATATTTGGATACACATATAAGTACAGGGGATGCTGTTGTGACTAAACTTTTTGATGATGGTGAAAAGGTAATAATTGAAGCAGAAAAAATTATTAGGGATGATGATAAAAAAGAAATATTAAACAAAATTATCAAAAAGATTGATTTTGATAATGCGTTGAATAACAATCTCTTTATTGAAATGTTTTCAAATGTTTTCACAGAAGAACAATTGAAACACTTTTTAGAACAAGATGATATGGAAATCTTATTGTTTGATGGTCTTATGTATCTTAAATTAGGAGATAAGGCATATAGGTTATAAAATGAGAGACCAAAAAAGGATAAAAAGAATATTAAAAGAGGTTGAAGAACTTTGGAATGAACATCCTGATTTAAGATTTGGGCAATTACTTATCAATCTTGGAATAGTAGATGATAGTCTTAGAGTATGGAATAATGAGGATAGTGAACTGGAGGAATATTTAAGGAAATTTAAATGGTAGATAAACAAAAACAAGGAAAAAAGAACAGAGAAGCGGGAGCCCGGTTTGAAAGAAAGGTAAGGGCAAATCTAGAAAAAGATGGCTGGGTTGTTGACCGATGGGGAAATAATGTTGCAATTGTTGGAAGTAAAAATCCTTTTGAATGGGAAGGAATGGGTAAATTAGTTCCGGCAAAATCAACAAGATTTAGAAGTAACACACATGGCTTTCCAGATTTTATAACCTTTAAATTAGATAGTTATGACCCAAAAAATCTTGAAGAGGATTTGTTTCATATACACGGGGTTGAATGTAAAAGCAGAGGATACTTAACCAAAGAAGAAAAAGAGAAATGTAAATGGTTACTTGATAATAATATATTTAGTAAGATACTCATCGCCTCAAAATCTAAAGAAAGAGGTAAAATAGATTATAAAGAAATATGATAGAAACTGCGGAAAGAGGTTTAATATTTATTATAGGAATCTTTATGGGTATTTTGGCAGGGGATGCTTTAAATGATTTAACTAAAAAACTAATGAAAAATGCCAGAAGAAAAACTAAACGTCAAATATAAATTGCTGAAAGAAAGTTTAAAGGCAATAAAGGAAGGAGCCATAAAGCTTCTTATTTTAAAAGGAGAGGCTGGTTTTGGAAAGACCTATAATTCAATGGCCTTTGCTAAAGATAATAAGATAAATTATAGATATATTAATACCTATGCTACACCGTTGGCTTTTTATAAACTTCTTTATGAAAATAGAGGAAGAGATCTGATTATCTTTGATGATTTACAAAGTATAAACGACCCAAAGATAAAATCTATGTTTAAAGCGGCTTGTTGGGAAAGTGATGGTAATAAAAGAATAATTAATTATCATTCCACATCTGCAATTCTTGAAAAGGAACAACTTCCAGATTCTTTTGAGTTTAAATCAAAAATTATCTTAATATTTAATAAAGAATTCCAAAATTTCACCACAATTGTAAATAGGGGAATAATTATAGACTTTTCATTTAATTTTAAAGAGAAACTTGAAATCTTTGACTTCTTTAAAAAACATGCTGACATAGATGATGAAGTTCTTGAATATGTTAAGAAGAATTGTAATCAAGCCACACAAAACCTAAGCATAAGAACTCTAAAGATTCTTTCTATTTTAAAGAGGAAGAATTATGATTATGAACTTTTTGCGAAAGAGATTCTCTGTATAGATGATGATTTGAATGACCTTTTGATGCTTTCCGATATCAAATGGAAAGATGAAACAGGATTAAGTAGAGCAACATATTATAATAGGAAAAAGAAGTTAAAATAACTAAAAGTCCAAAAGTCCAAAAGTCCAGCTTTTCTCAAGGTATAAGTTGAAGATATTACTATAACAAAAGTAAAACAAAAAGGAGGTAAAAAACGAAATGGATAAAAAACAATGTGTGTTTTGTGAGACAATACCACGAACAGGGTATAAGTATTGTTACAGACATAGAAATATGAGCCCTATAGTAGAAGCAAAATCACGTGAAGAAATAAAATTGACAAGGTGGGGGTTTGGAAAATGGTTGGTTCGGATTTTATTAATATCTTTATTTACTTTTGGCATTTTTTATTTGTTAAAATAACTAAAAGTCTAAAAGTCTAACTTTTTTCGGTGTATGCCCAAGGGTGTTACCACTACAAAATGCTCGGAAAAGTTTATAAAGGCTTTATTCTTATAAATAACAATGGGAAGTAATAAAGTTCCAATAACGGAATATGATAGGGCAAAAGCACCGTGGTATTTTGTTTGGTATAAATTCTTAGAAATAGTTGGTCTTTGGTTTTTTACATTTGGACTTTATTATATTGGGTTGTTTGTTTTAGAAACTTATCCTTCTTATCAAGAATTGCTTATTAAAACAAAGAATATTACAATTCCAATAGGAACCCTTGAATATTGGTTTGCAGGGTTCATTATTATCCTTGCATTAACTTTTACATTATTTATTTTAATTAACTGGGCAATAGCAAATTGGAAGGCCGCAAAGAGAAAGACAGAAACTTCAAAAGGAAAGAAGATAAGGGAATTTTTCCAAAAATATGAAGATAGAAAGGAAGACAGAAAGAAATATGGTTTCTGTGTGGGTGATGAAGTAGAGTATATTTGTAAAGAACCTGGTGCGGTCAATGCTAAAAGATTAGGACAAAAATGTATTGTTGGAAAAATAGATAGTGATGGTGATATATATCCTCTTTGGAAAGATGGGACCAAGGGAAGTGTAAATGGTCGTTTTATTTGGGCTTCAAGCTTTAAATTTAAGAAAAAACCGCTTCCAAAATTAAAATGACAATAGTAAATTACAGAAAGGTTAAATGTGATGAATGCGGAAAAGAAGAAGAGATAAAGGATAGTGGGACAAAACCCACTAATTGGTTAGAAGTAAATATTACACAATGGTTTGGAAACACTGGATATGGAAGATTTTGTAAAGAAGTATGTACTGAAAAATGTGCTCTTGATTTAATTCGTAAGTTAAAAAAAATACCAAAAAGGGAACCAATATATATACTTTAAAATGACACAAACTAAATTAACAATTTTAGGGTATGGGATAGGGGTTATGGTTGTTGTTGGATCTTTCTTTCGTTGGACGATTTATTATAGTGACCTTAAGCAATCCCTTATCGGCATTGGTTTAGGTTTTATGGCCTTGGGATTTGCATATCTCTATCAGAGAATAACCGAACTTACATATAGTGGTGAGGATAATAAAAAAGAATTAGAAGAAGATATGGATGGTCTTGGCAGGGGTTTAGAAGCTTTGAGAAAATGGACTGTAGATGCCGTAGAATTAGAATCAAAAAAGAAAAAATAAGATGGGAAAACAAGAAGAAGTAAAGAAATTAACTTGGAAGTATTTCTTAGAACAGAAAGCACAGGAATTATTTAAGGCATCATTATGGATAGTTGGTGGTATAGTGATACCTTTAATAGTTGGTTTTTTTGCTCTAAAGGGTCAGCCCGAGATATATGATTTTATTTTAGTTACATTACTCGTTATTTGGTTTATAGGTGCTGCGATTATTGGCGTCTTAATATTGGTTTGCCTTTTCCTTTATGTATTTATAATAGACTTACTTATGGAATGGATAAAAGATAATTGGGGAAGAGCAAAAAGAAGAGCACAAAATGAAGTTAATAAGAAATCGAAAGGGAGGAAAAAATAAAATGAATGAATGGTCAGTTATGATTTTAGTGATCTTTATATTTTGTTTGGGATTAGTCGTTGGAACAATAATCACTGGTAGTAGTGGCATTGATATTTCACAGGAAACAGCAGACGATATTTGTAAACAACTAACAGGAAATGAAACAGTAGTAGCTTATGATGGTTGGAATAGAAATGAGTTAGTTGGTGGAAAATTAGGTTGTGAGTTGCCAAGTTTTGATGCAACACAAAATATTATTATCAAACAAAACAATGAATAAGATTTAATTAAA
>LAZR01000781.1_pt1 | contig 22092 bp, 15 predicted proteins | sample 329461 | NCBI WGS metagenome assembly LAZR01 (sample SAMN03002196, study PRJNA259156) | marine sediment metagenome | biome: sea floor; feature: Hydrothermal impacted sediments; material: marine sediment; isolation source: Loki non-amplified sample from Loki's castle hydrothermal vent sediment ...
GCCCGTGACCAGCGGCTGATCCGGGTCGCCCTCCAGAAAGGAAACCAGCACTTCCATGCCGACGCGGGGGATGGCTACTCCGCCGTAGCGGTCGCCGGCCCAGCTGCTTGATACACGTAGCCAGCAACTGGTCTTGTCGTTGACCTGGCCGTGGCGATCCCAGTGGAACTGTACCTTGATGCGGCCGTATTGATCGCAGTAAATTTCTTCGCCTTCAGGGCCGGTGACCACGGCGGTCTGATTGCCCAGCACTTTGGGTTTTTTGTGGTTTAAGGCGGGGCGGTAGAACACATCCCAGGGTATCGCTTTGAAGCGGTTGCGATAGCCCTGCGGAAGGCCGCCCCGAGTAAACCCGTCTTCTGGCTTGACGTCACTGGTAATGGATTCTTCCAGCACCTGCGGCTGTTTGCCTTCATGGTGGATCTCGGTGAGCAGCCACAGGTCATTCCAGTCGGCGCGGCTGTGGTTGGTCAGGGCCAGAAAGTGACCGCTGATCAATAACGGCTGGTCGCTTTCACCTTCGGCCAGACGGTAGTCGCTGCGGTGACGCTCCAGGCTGCGCTGGGCCAGTTGCTTGCCGCGCTTGCGGTCGATAAAGCGGCCGGGGTAGTCGTAGTCTTCCAGGTCGGGCAGTGGTAGCGGTTGATCGCCTTCGACTGGCTGTTCAGCCTTGTGCGCGGCTTCCAGCAGCAGGTGCGGCTTTTCGAAATCATAATCGCGGCGGGTGACGCGGCTGGGTCTTGTCTCAAAACGCAGGGCGAAGCGCTTGATGACCGGCTCGTCGGCGACCATCCCATTACCCTGCTGGAAGCTTGTGGGCGCCAGTTTGGGAAAACCGGTCTGGTCATCACCAAACACCAGCACATGGCTGTCTACCGTGTGTTCGAAGTGGTAGTGAATGCCTTCTTCTTCGCACAGGCGTTGAATGAAGTGCAGGTCGGTTTCATCGTACTGGGTGCAGTAGTCGCGTTCGGGATAGGTGCTGCCGAGCTGGAAGCGGTGGGTATCGCCCAAGATGCCGTGCTCTTGCAACACCTGCGCGATGATCTGCGGAACCGAGAGATGCTGAAAGATCCGCTGGTTGGTGCGGTGCGCCAGATAGGCAAGGTGCGGCGCCAGGGTGATCCGGTAACGGGTCAGGCGCTTGCCAGCTTCGGACTGAGCGATGCTGTGGATCAGCCCATGTACGCCCTTGCCGCCTGCGGCAAAGGCCAGAAAAGCAGGTTGGTGCAGAAAGGTCTCGATATCCAGATCGGGGTATTCGCTGACCAGTTCCAGGGTAAAGCTGTAGGGCTGAGAGATGGCTTCGTCGCCGGTGAATGCCAGCACCTTGAAGTCGTGCTTGATGCCTTTAATGCTCAGGTTGAAGTGCGATTCATTGGCCGGGTTGAACACAGGCTCTCTCCTTGAACTTGAGCTCAGCGGGATTGATGTTCAGCCGCTGCATGCGGTAAAGCAGGGTGCGGCGGGGCAGACCCAGTTCACTGGCTGCACTGGTTTGATTGCCCTGGTTCTTGCGCAGGCAGTCCATCAGCAGATTGCGTTCTACCAGTTCCATTCGTTCGCGAAGGGTGAGGGTAGTGTCCCGTGGCTCGGCGGAAAGCAGGTTGAAATGTTCTGGTAGCAACACGCTGTCGTCACAGAGCAGTACGGCGCGTTCCACCAGACCCTTTAGTTCACGGACGTTGCCGGGAAAGCCATAGGCGGCAAGATGCTGTAGTGCATCGTCCGACCAGTCGCAGGGCTGGCGTTGCAAAAACGAGCAGGCTTTGTCGGCAAAATGCCGTGCCAGGCGCAGGATGTCTTCGTTGCGCTCGCGCAGGGGCGGCAGCTCAATTGGAAAGTTTGACAGTCGATAGAACAGATCTTCACGGAAGCGACCCTGCGTAACGAGCGCTCGCAGGTCGCAATGCGTGGCGGCTAGAACCCGCACGTCAACTTTGTGGGTATCGTTGGTGCCCAGTGGACGGACCTCGCCCTCCTGCAAAAATCGCAGCAGCTTGGCTTGCAAGGCGAGAGGCATATCGCCTATTTCATCGAGAAACAATGTGCCGCCATCGGCCTGATCAAGCAGCCCCTTGCGGTCCCGGTCAGCGCCAGTAAAAGCGCCCTTGCGGTAACCGAACAATTCGCTTTCCAGCAAGTTTTCCGGCAGGGCAGCGCAGTTCTGAACCACGAACGGCTTGCTGCGACGGGATCCGCAGTCGTGAATCGCCTGGGCTACCAGTTCCTTGCCGGTTCCGGTTTCACCTGTCAGCAGCACGCTCACCGAATTGTGCAAGACCTTGCTGATCAACTGATAGACAGTACGCATTTTCGGGCTTTCGCCAATCAGCCCATACCCGCTGGCGCAAGGAACGCTCTGTATTTCGGTAGCCGCAAGCGGTTGAACACCAAAACGTTGCAAAAGATACAACTGGGCCAGCACGCAGCGGCCAAGCAAGGCCAGCGATTCGGTGAAACGTTGCAGATCCTGTTGAGCACGGCTGGAAACCAGCAGCAAACCACCTATTTCCTGGTTCGCATTGAGCAATGGCAGGCATAGCAGGCTGCGCCAGGATCGCGTGGCAACGGGCAGGAATTGGGTGTCGTAGACGCTGGTGTCGAGTGCCGGAAGGCTTAGCACCTGGTTCTGGCAGAGACAGAACTGCAATAGTTGCTCGGCGTGATAGTCGCTGGGCAGACTGGTAGGGCAGAGGGATTGTTCAGCACCGTCCAGCCACTCTGCCGAGAGGGTCAGGCGGGTGTGGGTGTCGTCCAACAGGTAAAGCTGGCTGAGTTCACAATCAGACAGCTGCGCCGCGGACTCTACCAGGCCGTTGAGCAGGCCTTCACGATTTGCCCGGCCGCTGAGCCTGGCCAGCCGCTCAAGCAGCGCTTCGGCATAGCGCAGCGGCTGCGCCATCTGGCTGAACATGGGCGGGACCACTTTAAGCGAACTCACAGATAACGGCCCCTTGGCTATCCAGTGTGGCATGGACCTGCTGCAGCCTTTCACCGGAGGCCATGGCGGCCAGCAGACGATCCACTGCCAGCGGCTGCAGGTGCCTATCTATCAGATGATCGATAAGACGGGCACCGCTGTCGCCGTGACTGCAGCGTTGGGCAAAATGGCGAACCAGATCGTCGCAGTGGGAGAAGGTGAGCTTGCGCCGCTGCAATCGCTCACCGAAACGCGCCAGCTTCAGGACGATGAGCTCCTCCAGCACTTCGCCTTCCACGGGGAAGTAGGGCACTACGTTCATCCGGGCCAGCAACGCAGGTTTGAAATGTTGGGTAAGGATCGGCCGGATGGCCTGTTCCAACTCTTCCGCCTCGGGGCGTTCGCCGTTGCTGCAGAGAGTCAGAATGCGCTCGCTAGCGAGGTTGGACGTCATCAGGATCAGCGTATTGCGGAAATTGATCTCACGCCCTTCACCATCGTTGGCTACGCCTTTGTCAAAGATTTGATAGAAGATGTTGAGGACGTCCGGGTCGGCCTTTTCTACCTCGTCCAGCAGTATCACCGAATAGGGCTTCTGCCTCACCGCCTCGGTCAGCATGCCGCCTTCGCCGTACCCGACATAACCGGGCGGCGCTCCGATAAGCCGAGAAACGCTGTGTTTTTCCTGAAACTCCGACATGTTGATGGTGGTCAGAAAGCGCTCCCCGCCATACAACAGATCGGCAAGCGCCAGGGCGGTTTCGGTTTTGCCCACACCGCTTGGTCCGACCAGCAGGAACACCCCGACGGGCGCATCGGCTTTGTTCAGCCCGGCAGCCGTGGCGCGCATGGCACGATCCAGCGCCTGAATAGCTTGTTGCTGGCCGCGTACATGGGCGTGTAGCTGCACAGCAAAACGCGTCACGCTTTCGTTATGTTCTCTGGCAAGCTGGGATAACGGAACTCCCGTCCAGTGGCTGATCACCTCAGCCACCAGCCGTGGGCAGACTTCATGGCTAACCAGACGTTCTTCGGCCTGTGCCGCGGCCAATTGATGCTGGGTTTGCTGCAGCAGTTCTTCAAGCTGTGGCAGCGTCTGTTGTTGCTTGGTATTGACAGTGACTGGCGACGCCGCTGCATTGCGCAATTCTGTGCACTGCTTGCGTAGATCGAACAGTTTTTCAACCAGCTGACGCTGTACGTGCCAGCGCTCAGACACTGCACTCAGCTCGCAACCAGCTGCGAGCAAACGGGTTTCCAGACGATCCAGCAAGACGCTGTCTACGCTTAGCCCGGCGTCATGGTCACGGCGCATTGCATCGCGCTGGCGCTCGCCTTCGGCGAGCTCGGTCCGCAACGCTTCTACTGCATCCGGGGCGGCGGCCAGACTGATGCGCACCCGTGCACAGGCGGTATCGAGAACGTCGACTGCCTTGTCCGGCAGCTGGCGTCCCGTAAGGTAGCGGGCTGAGAGTTCGGCGCAGGCGATCACTGCGTCGTCGCGCAGGTAGATTCCGTGGCTGGCTTCATAAACAGGAGCCAGACCGCGCAGGATGGTTATCGCTTCCTCGACACTAGGTTCTTGCACCTGGACCGGTTGAAAACGCCGGGCAAGCGCCGGGTCCTTTTCGAAGTACTTTTTGTATTCACTCCAGGTGGTCGCGGCAATGGTGCGCAGTTCGCCGCGGGCCAGGGCCGGTTTCAACAGGTTGGCAGCATCGTTGCTGCCGGCCTGCCCGCCGGCGCCGATCATGGTATGGGCTTCGTCGATAAAAAGTATGACCGGTTTGGCTGATGCCTTGACCTCGTCAATAACACCTTGCAGGCGTCGCTCGAACTCACCCTTGACGCTTGCGCCTGCCTGGAGCAGACCGAGATCAAGACACAGCAGTTCGACACCCTGCAGCGCAGCAGGAACTTCGGAGGCGGCAATGCGCAACGCCAGGCCTTCAACGAGCGCGGTTTTACCGACGCCCGCTTCACCGACCACAATGGGGTTGTTCTTGCGGCGGCGAGCGAGGATATCAATCATCTGCCGGATCGGGACATCGCGGCACAATACCGGATCCAGCTTGCCGTCGCGGGCTTGCTGGGTGAAGTTATGGGTAAAGCGTTGCAGCGCTGATTCGGCTTCTATCGGGCGGGGAGTGACCGCAGGCGCCTGCTCGGACAGGGCGAAATCCCGTAGGCGGTCAGCATCAATACGGGCCAGAAGCGGATGATAGCGAGTGCCGGCATAGCGCATCGGATTGCGCAACAGCGCCAATAACAGGGCGGCCTGAGCTATCTGGCTGGCATGAAGTTCCAGATTGGCAACCAGCAATGCATCCTGTAGCCATTGAACCAGCTCGACGGAGAACACCGGGTTGCTGGATTCGCTATGTTGAACGCTGGTGCGCAATGCCTGGCTCAGCTCTGCGGTTTGGATTTCGGCGTCTTGCAGGGCGCGTACCAGCAGGCTGTCGTTCCGCTCCAGCAGACCCGCCAGTAGATCCTCCACCAAAACCTGATTTCCGCCGCGTGCGACGCAGCGTTCTGCGGCCATTTCCAGATCACGACGGCTGTCCGCGTCGAGGGCCTGGACCAGTTGTTGCAAATCAATGTTTGTCATTGTTCATCATTCCTTAATGAGACGGGCTGCCAATGGTAACCACCGCATCGGCATTCTTCAGGCCGAGCCAACTGGTCCACCCCAGACGGCATGGGTTCTGCGCGCCAAGGCGCAGATCCCGTATATCGTCCTGCCGTAGCTGCAATCTGATGTCGTAATCAAGTGGCGCGCGCAGGGTGAAGCGCACCAGCGCGCACAGAGGCTGATATGCGCTGCCGACCGGCAAGAATTCGTGGAAACGGTCCCAACTGAGCTGACGGATATGAATACGAAATTTGCCGCTACGGTCGCGCACTGTGTCGCCCAACACCAGACTGGTGCCTAGCGCACTGTTGGCCAGACCCAGGCGGTTGCGTTGGTCATCGAGTATGTCTACCCGCCGTTCCAGACACTGTTCGATACGCAGATCCGGATGCTTGAAATAAAACCGCAATACCGATTCGATCAAGGCGGCCGACTGGGCGCGCATGCTCAACAGACCCAGGTAGGGCAGCAGGCGCTTCCAGTTGAGCTCTGACGCACCGCGTATGGTCTCGCCGCCAAGTCCCATCAACGCAAACAACTGAGCGGAAAAAGGGTCCCGTGCGCCTGATGTAAACCGTGCGCGATAGCGATACTTCTGCCATATCGGCAGCATCAACCGCTGCAAGCGGCTGTTGAACAGATCCAGAAAAACCCGGGTCGGATTGCCGTCGGTTGTTTCACCCAGCGCCTGTTCGCCGTAGAACGCCGGAATCGGCGAGCCCGCGCCAAACAGGCTGATCAGATTTACCCGCAGACGTGCACGCAGTTCACCTTCTTCGGTAAAAAATTCGACCTCCTCTATATCGCTGCCAGGAAAACCCATGCTCGGATTGGCCTGGAATTCCAACAGGTCATACAGCGCTTCATCCTCGTATTGCGGATGTGCCTGGCGCAGATGATCCAGCACCAGCAGCACACCCTGAAACAGGCTGTACTCGCGGATGCCACGGCTGAGCCGCTTCAAAGCAGGGGCTGCTGCCCCATCCTTGACGTCCATTGATACACCTCTCCCTGCGTGCTTTTGACCAGCAACTCGTGGTACGAGTTGAGGCTGGCGTAGAGTGCAAAAAATTCGTTGAGTACCGACGCGAAGACGAACAGATCGCCTTCTCCCAGATAACCGTCCTGGTCCATGATCAGTTCGGTTCGTACACCTCGAACCGGCAAGCCTTTATGCAGGCGGTCAACGTGCCGATGGCTGATACCTTTGAGTCCACCAAGCAGGCGTTGGCTGACCTTGGCAGCGTGCTGATCGTAATGGCGGGGCAGGTCATAGGTTTCCAGAATGACTTTCAGTGCCTCGACGTTGGCCAGGGAAAGATAGTTCAGCGACATGTTGCTGATCAGCTTCCATAAAAAGTCTTCATGCAATGGCGGTGCATAGGTCGGGGTCACCGGACTGATGTTGCGAAATGCGAGGAACTCGGGAGTGCCTTCACTGCGTCGGCAGATGTCTCCCAGTGCCAGTTGCTGCGGCAGGTTCTGGTTGGTGCAGGTCAGCTCGACTGAAAGTGTCTCATGCTTAATGATGCTGCGTAGCCCGAAGCTGAGGTAGGTATCCTGGCCATCGCCTAGCAGGGAAGGTTGCTGGCGCAAGCTGTAATGGGGCCGCGCTTCGGGCACATCGAAGCTCGCATCATGTTCGAAGGATTCGAACGGAACGTATTCCTCATAGCCCATGCCGCCGGGTTTCCAGCCGGTAACGCGATCCACTGAAAATACGCCGCAATGCCCGCTGGCAAATTTGGCCGGACGCAGCAGGTATTGATCCTGCCGCCCGTCCAGCCGTATGGGCGTGGCGTCATGGCTGAACAGATTTACTACCGGCGTGCAATACAACCTGACGTTATCCAGGGTGGGACGGATGTGCTGCAAGCCGGACTTGCGAATATCGAAACGCAACTCAATGCCCCGCGCCTGTTCGATCAGTTCCGCCGGAAGGCTGTTGATGGCATCCATACCGTTGAGATCGACGAAGAGAAACTTCTCCTGAAAGGCAAAATATTCCTGCAGGTAGCGATAGCCGCGGAATGTATTGAGCGGGTAGGGAATCAGTGCCTCGTCTTCGGCAAAGCCCACCGGAGTGAGATTCTCGGCACCGATTTTCAGCTCCGCGGCCTCGCTCAGCGGTTTGCCATCCGCCCCCGTCAATACCAGCGTTACGCAGTTCACGTGGCGCAGCAGGCTGAGATACAGTGTCTGGCTGATATAGCGCTCGCCCGCCAGATGCAGCCGAAGCCGTCGAAGGTTGAGCTCACCGAGCCGTCCATCGGCGGTCATGGCCAGCCGCAGACTAAGCAATGCTCCGTCGCCCTTGACTGAATAATCCAGCCTGGTGAGGGCCAACGGCAATACGTCGGTGGTGTAGGTAGTGCGGAAATGGCAGGTGACGTCATCGATGGGCTTGGATTCCACCGGTGTATCACGTTTGACAACCAGCGCCGGGCCGGGCTGTGTCAGGGGATCGAACTGCAGCATGCTGAATGCTGGCAGGGGTCGCATGTAGTTTGGCCACAGAAGATGCATCAGCGAGTGCGTCAGTTCTGGAAGCTCATCGTCCAGCTTCTGCCGAAGCCGTCCGGTTAAAAAGGCAAAGCCTTCCAGCAGACGCTCTACATCGGGATCACGCCCGCTCTGGCCGAGAAAAGGCGCCAGAGCAGGGCTGCGTTCGGCAAACCGTTTGCCTTGCTGGCGCAGGGCAGTCAATTCGCTTTGGTAATAGTGGTTGAATGACACAGATCGGTCCTTGAATGTGCGGTTGCAGCGGATGGTTACGCTGGACCTGAAACGGCAAAGCCGTGATCTTTTCCCATACAGTCGGCTCTATCACCGACCCTTGCCGCTGGCTTGCCGAACATGCAGTACTCCCTATTCAACTTTGACTTGTCCGCTGCCATCCAGACGTGCGGAAAAGCTGACCTGGCGCCTGAACCCGCCGGCCTCGAGAATGCCCTGTATGGCAAAGGACAGATTGAGCGGATCGTGGTCTCGGGGTAGCGAAACCACTTTTACTTGCGACAGTCTTGGTTCATACACTTCGATAAATTGTTCGATAGCGATACGTGCCTGTTGCAGCGAATCGTGCAGCGACAGGCTCATGTCGTTGAGATCCGGCAACCCATAGTCAGGCAGCGTTTGCACGCTGCCTGCGCGGGTACTCAGCATCTTGGCAAGGTGCGAAGACACCGATGCGGTTACCGCTTTTTCATGGGCCCAGCCCTTGCGTCTGGCGGTTTCTCCGCCCAGACGCTCGAACAGACTGCCGTAACTCACCGGCCTATTCCTTGTCCATCTTGCCGACCAGCGACAGGGTGAAATCGGCGCCCATGTACTTGAAGTGGGGGCGCACGCTCAGGGTCACCCGGTACCAGCCCGGCTCACCATCCACGTCACTCACGCTGATCTGCGCTGCGCGTAGCGGCCGACGTCCGCGCACTTCGGGGTTGGGGTTGTCCTGATCGGCCACGTACTGGCGAATCCACTTGTTCAGTTCCATTTCCAGATCGGTGCGCTCTTTCCACGAGCCGATTTGTTCGCGCTGCAGTACTTTCAGGTAGTGCGCCAGGCGGTTGACGATAAACAAATAGGGCAGCTGGGTGCCGAGCTTGTAATTGAGCTCGGCTACCTTGCCTTCTTCGCTGTTGCCGAAGAACTTGGCCTTTTGTGCCGAGTTGGCAGAGAAGAATGCAGCGTTATCGCTGCCCTTGCGCATGGTCAGCGCAATGAAGCCTTCATCGGCCAGTTCGTATTCGCGACGATCTGAAACCAGCACCTCGGTCGGTATCTTGGTTTCGATTTCGCCCATGCTTTCGAAGTGATGCAGAGGCAGATCCTCGACGGCGCCGCCGCTCTGCGGACCGATAATGTTTGGGCACCAACGGAACTTGGCGAAACTCTCGGTCAGGCGGGTGGCGAAGGTGAAGGCTGTGTTGCCCCAGAGATAATGTTCGTGACTGCTGGCAACATTCTCCTTGTAGACGAAGCTCTTTACCGGATTGTCTTCAGGGTCGTAGGGGTTGCGCAGCAGGAAGCGGGGTAGCGTCAGGCCTACATAGCGTGCGTCTTCCTGCTCACGGAAACTCTGCCACTTGGCGAATTGCGGGCCTTCGAAGTGATCCTTCAGGTCCTTCAAGTCGGGCAGACCAGTGAAGCTTTCCAGCCCAAAGAACCGGGGGCCAGCTGAAGCGATGAAGGGGGCGTGCGACATGCTGGCGACGCTCGCGACATACTGCATGGTTTTCACGTCGGGAGCGCTGGGATCGAAGAAGTAATTGGCGATCAACGCGCCCACCGGCTGTCCCCCGAACTGGCCGTACTCTGCGGTATAGACGTGCTTGTACAGGCCAGACTGGGTAATTTCCGGGCTGTCTTCGAAGTCTTCCAGCAGGTCCTGTTTGGAGGCGTTGATGATTTCCAGCTTGATGTTCTCGCGGAAATTAGTGCGATCAACCAGCAACTGCAACCCCCGCCAGGAGGATTCCAGCGCCTGGAAGTCCGCGTGATGCAGAATCTCATCGACCTGCTTGCTGAGCTTGGCGTCGATCTCGGCAATCATGCGGTCGACCATGGCTTTCTTGACCGGCTCTTTATCGTTGTGCGGCTTGAGCAGTTCTTCAATAAATGCCGACACGCCCCGTTTGGCGATACCGTACGCTTCGTCTTCAGGAGTCAATCGGGTCTGGGCAATGATGCTGTCGAGAATGCTGACTTCGTCGGCACGTTGGCCGGTTTCGGTTGCTGCTTGGGTGCTCATTGATGGCGTCCTTGTCTTGATCAGTTGGCTGGTTTGGGGTCGTTGGCCAGGCCGAGTTCGGCGAGAATTCGTTCACGAGAATCGTCATCGTTGAGCACGCTTTCTATCGCCTTGCGAAACGCCGGAGCATTGCCCAGTGGTCCTTTCAGGGCGACCAGTGCGTCGCGCAGTTCCATCAGCTTGCGCAGCTCCGGTACCTGGTCAACCAGACTGGAAGGATTGAAATCCTTCATGGAATTGATCTCGAGATTCACCGAAAGATCGTCCACGCCAGCGTCTTGTTGCAGGCGATTCGGCACCGCAAAGGTGAGGTTGAGTTCCTGCTTGCCGAGTACTTCGTCAAAGCTGTTCTTGTCGATGGCAATCGGCTTGCGGTCCTCGATCTTGCGTTCGTCGGCGCGTTGCGTGAAATCACCGAGAACCATCAGTTTCAACGGCAGTTCCACTTCTTCCTGCGCGCCGCCGGTGTCGGGAGTGAAAGTGACGTTAACGCGTTCCTTGGGTGCTACTGAGCCATCTTTGGCCATGGTTGTTCTCCGTTTCTGTTATGGCCCTTAGGCCTGATCCAGTGCCACTTCGAGATCTAGGTGACACAGCCTGCGGTAGATATCTTCCTTGCGCTCGCGCAATGTCTGGTTCTGGGGCAGAAGCTCGCAACAGTTAAGCAGCAGCGTAAGCACCTCTAGAGCAAGATCGGGTTCCCATTCAGCCAGCCCGCTGGTCTGCAGCAAGGCGTGGAGCGACTCCAGCTGGGTTTTGGCTAGGTCGTATTTTCTGGCGCTCATGCACAGGCGAACCTGGGCGAGTTGCCATTTGAAGCGCTCCCGTCCGGAATGGGCGCAGCTCAAGCCCTGCTTGATCCTTTGCACCGCTGGCTTGAGACCGTCCCGGCGAAGAATCTGCAATGATTCTTCAAGGGCCATGTCCCAGGCAGCGCTTTCTTTGGCGGGAATGCTGGATGAGCTCTCATTGGCCGCTGCGATTTGCCCATGGGGCAACACATGCGAGCTGATCCAGAGCCTGGTTTCGGGTGAAGCAAAGGGGGCGCCGTCATGAAAGCGCAGCTCCTCCATCAAGGGGAGCCGCTTGAGCAATAGGGCGAGCTGCAACTCTGCCTCGCGCATCCCGGCTTCGGCCTGCAAGGCTTGCAGGCATTGCCACGCCAGGTGTTGTCCGTCCAGCCAGAAAGGCGCCCGTGCCAGGCTCGCTTCAACATCCACGAGCAACTCGGCAAACAGACCCTGCGCAAAACGTTCGGCGTATTGCGCAAGACGGTCAGCGGGCAGGCCGCGCAGTGCCGTCACCCGATCAGCGTTGTGTTCGGGCAGGTTGTCGATTGGCAGCCATAGCAATGTGCGCGAGAGTTTCAGCGCCCGTGGATCGCCGGGTTTGTGCTGCAGCCACCAGGCGCACAGTGCGCGGGACTGATCCTGCAACAATCGCAGTGTTTTCTGGGCTTGCTTGGTATCGGTCAGCCCGCCTTCTGCCTGCGCAGCAAGAACGGCTTGGGTCTTGTTCACCACAGATTCTGGCGCCTGCTGAATGGGAGGCGACGGCACCGTCTGTGCTGTTGACTGGGCAATCTCTTTCAGACGACGACACAAGGGCAGCAGCAAGGGTGCGTCCCCCTGAAGCTCAGCGGTAAACAGTGCATCCAGGTCTTTCAGGTGACTTTTCAGGGTAAGCAGCGTTTCAGCCTGCGCGGCATCTGGTTGATGGTCAGTGAAGGCTCTTTCGAGTCTGGCATTAAGCCAATGAATAGAGGCGGCGCGTGTTCGCAGTTTGCGTGGATGCAGATCGATCCAGTGGTTGAGGCAAAGGTAATGCAGCATGCTGATGCCAGCCCCGAGACCCGTGATCGACTCACGCTGGAACAGACTCCAGATCAGCCAGACCGTTACTCGCAAGTCCTTGGACAGGTCCGTCAGCACCGTCTCGCTGGTTTCACGGATTTTCTGCCAGTCGATGGCGGTTGTCTCATGGAGTGAGCCGGATTTACCAAGCTCGGCCTCCAGTGTCTCGAACTCAGCGGAATACCGCACATCGCTGCCCGCAAAGTCGAGGGGGCTGACGGGCCGTTTCGCTATATCGAGGTAATATTCAGCAAGCATTCCGGGGAATTTGTCCTTGATCGTACAGTTGCACAGGAAGTTGTTGATCCATAACTTCAGCGTGAATATAAGTGCGCAACTAATTGCGCAGTTTCATAATTTAGCGCAACTTTCTGCGCACTTTTTTGATGTGCAACTATTTGCGCACGGGTGTCTATTTCGGGTGTATCGTAGTCTTCGAAGAGGGGGCGGGCAAGGCACTAAACTGTGAACTGTTTTGCTTTAATGGTAATTACATTGGCGCAATTAATATGGCGTCAAAAAAAAGATGCACAGTTCAATCTGGATGCTTTTATAGCTTTGAATGGCTCTATTACGGCTATTTCAGTAACTCAGGAAATGAGGGTGCAAAATATTTAATGTCGATTAGTTGGCAATGCAGTGCGGACTATATTGACTGGTAAGGGGTGCTTATATATAGAAATCGGCTGGGCGTGTTGTCGAATTATTTGTCTAACAGATATTCAGAAGTTTACTGGAATCAATCTGCTTCATTTGATTTTGGGGCAGGATGCTACTTTGCAGGCAGGTGACTTGTCTGGAGCTTGCTTATTGTTCAGTCTGTTCAGGCAAGCTGATGCTTGTTGTGCGGCTTCATTGCAGCCCATCGCTTTCAGTCCTGCCGAAAGATTGTGCCAGCCGGCCTTGAGTGTCGGGTGTTCTAGACCCAGCACTCTGAAGTGTTCGATAGCTTGTTCGCGCTTATTCTGTGCCCAGGCAACATTCCCCAGCCCAAACCGGGCTGCCGGCTGCTCCGGCCATTCGATCAACGCCGCCTGGTAGGCTGCCCTGGCGCTGTCCAGTCTGCCGGTTTGTTCCAGGTCACTGGCGGCGGCAAGGTACTTCAGCGGTTCTGCGCTGGCGGGTAGTTGGCCGGGTGGTAGCATCACGGTAGCCCACCGGTTGGCGCGGCTCCAGGTTCGCATGAATAACTTGAACGGTTCTGCCTGGGCACGATTGAGTCCGCTATGCACCAGCATGACCTCCCGATCAAGGTCATAGCCCACAACCACTGCGTAATGCCATTGGGGAAACCAGTTGAATGCCAGATTCTGCATGACCAACACCGGATTGCCGGCGGCAAGTTCGGCAAGGACGGTTTCGAGGTTTCGGTTCAAGGTATAAACAAGCAAGTCACGTTCGCGCGCGGCAGATATCATTTCAACCTGGAGCGTGCCCTTGCGTTCGGGAATGTAGACCCGGTCAACCAGTTGGTTCGGAGTCACCGTAATACCGCGATCGTCGAACATCATGGCCAGGGCGGCAGGCCCGCATTGATAGGCGTCCTGGGCGTAGAACTTTACGTCCTCAAGCAGGATTTGCGGGGGGAGATGTTGCAGCGTTTGGGGTTCAGGCAGGAGGGGAGGTCGGCCTGCGCAGGCCGACAGCGCAGCTGTCAGCCCGAGCAGAACGATCAAGTGCCAGGTGCGGCGCACGTGTTTAACGAGCGCAGTTGATGAAGCTGTAGATGTTGGTGATGCAAAGAATATCCGTGACAGCGAAAATCACCAGAAACAGCACGATTACCCCTACCACCCCGGCACCGGCTGCACCTTCATCCAGCTGTGCGTTGAACTGCGCGAGTTCGCTGGCGGTCAGGCTGTCAATACGTTTTTCAACCTGATCGGGTGTCACACCCATGCTTGCCAATTTGTCTTGCACGGCTTCGTCGGCGAGCATGCTCTTCAGCGCTTCGCGGTCGACGCTCATTTGCTGATCAGCGATCAGATCCTGGGTTCCCAGCATGGCTGTGGACGCCTGCGCATGAATACTGGCCAGACTGGTCAGCATAAACAGGGCGGTGAGCATGATGGAGACGTAACGTCTGGTTGATTGCATGAATGTCATAGGGACTACTCCTGATTTTTCTTTTAGGACTGTCCTCGAAAGGCCAGCAATTGGTACCGGATGCCTCCGGCATCCACGCTTGATCATAAGCTATATTTCACCTGTGGATGCGCTTATTAATGACCCGGTTTCGCCCGCTGGGGTTCCGCTTTGCTTGCATTCCGATATCGCTCGGCTGGCTCTCCCTAGAATCCCAGCTTGTCTCTCATCTGGTAATACCAGGCGCCCACCGCGGTGAAAGGTACACGAAACAGACGGCCGCCCGGAAACGGATAATGGGGCAGGCAGGCAAAGGCGTCGAAACGTTCAGCCTGGCCCCGCAGTGCTTCGGCGAGGATCTTTCCAGCCAGGTGTGTATAGGTGACTCCATGCCCGCTACAGCCCTGTGAGTAATAGATGTTGTCGCCGATTCTGCCGACCTGTGGCAGGCGTGACAGTGTGAGCAGGAAATTGCCGGTCCAGGCGTAGTCAATTTGCACGCCCTTGAGCTGCGGGAACGTTTTCTCCAGATTTGGCCGTACCAGAGCCTCGACATCGGCGGGATCCCGTGCACCGTAAGCCACACCGCCACCAAAGATCAGCCGCCGATCGCCGGAAAGGCGATAGTAGTCCAGAAGATAACTGCAATCCTCCACGCAATAGTCCTGGGGCAACAGACCTTTGGCGACGTCCTCATCAAGCGGTTCGGTCGTTACTACCTGGGTCCCGCAGGGCATCGACTTGGCGGCGAGCGCCGGAATCAAATTGCCTAGATAGGCGTTGCCCGCCACCACCACGAACCGGGCAGACACCTGCCCATGTTCGGTATGTACAACAGGGTTGGGCCCCTGATCGACTTTGTGTACCCGCGATTGCTCGTGGATGATGCCGCCCAGCGATTCGACTGCTGCGGCTTCGCCCAGCACCAGGTTGAGCGGATGGATATGGCCTCCGCTCATATCGAGCATGCCGCCGGTATAGATATCGGTATTGACTACCTTGCGGATGGCGGTTTGATCAAGCATTTCAAGTTGCGTGTGGCCATAGCGCTCCCAAAGACGTTTCTGCGCTTCCAGATGATCCATCTGTTTGTCATTGAACGCAGCGAAAACACCGCCGTCCTTCAGATCGCATTCAATACCGTATTTGGCGACCCGCTCGCGAATGATGCGTGCGCCTTCAAAGGCCATCTCGCCAAGCAGGCGGGCCTGTTTCGCATCGACGGTTCGTTCGATTACGTCGATGTCACGGCTATAGCTGTTGACGATCTGTCCGCCGTTGCGCCCTGATGCCCCGAAGCCGACCTGAGCCGCCTCCAGCACTGTTACCTTGAAGCCATGCTCGAGCAGAAAAAGCGCGGTGGAAATTCCCGTGTAGCCGGCGCCGATAATGCACACATCGGTTTCATGGCTACCCAGCAGTGGTGGCCTCTCCGGGGTGGGATTGGCTGAGGCGGCGTAGTAGGAAGTGGTATGCGGCGTATAGCTCATGGCGCACCTTGATGTTTGATATTTTTTACATTAAGGAGCGATGCTAAACCCGGGCGGGTTTTAAATCCAGAGCAAGACCAAAAAAGGTCGGTTGCAGCCGCAATTGCTCAGTGTGCTTCCACCGCTTCGGCGGCCGGGGCAGACGCTTTGGGTAGCGGCCGAACCAGCAAGATGCACACCATCGAGAATGCCAGCATGATCCCGATCAGGTGAAAGGCGTCGTTGTACGCCATGATCTGAGCCTGCTGCTGAACCTGATGATTGAGAGCCCCCAGTGCTGCCTGAGGGCTCCCCAACTGGTCCGTCAGCAAAGCCATGCGCTCAGCCGCCGCGGGATTGCCTGGCGTTACGTGCTCTCGCAAAAAATCGAAGTAATACTTGGCGCGGCTGTCGAGAATGGTGGACAGCGCGGCGATGCCGATGGCGCCACCCAGGTTGCGCAGGATGTTATACAGACTGGACGCTGAGCCGGCCTGGGAAGGCGGAATCATGGCTGTTGCCAGAATCGACAGCGGTACCAGCACCATGGGTTGTCCCAACGCACGAAAAATCTGGATCCCGATAAACTGATCCCCGGCGAAATCCAGGCTCAGGTTGCCGCTGAAAAAGCTGGCATAGGCGAACAATGAAAAACCGGTGGCGCAGATCAAGCGAGCGTCCACAAAGCGCATCAGCACCGGGACCAGCGGGATGACCAGTAGCTGGGGCACGCCCATCCACATAATCACCTGGCCTATCTGAAGTGCGTTGTAGCCCTGGATCTGGGCGAGATAGACCGGCAGGACAAAGACAGTTCCGTACAGCCCGACCCCCAGTCCAATATTCGCCAGGCTCCCAAGTAGAAAGTTGCGCTCTTTCAACAACCGCAGGTTGACCAGATGGTTGTCGCGCGACAGCTGGAGGATCACGAAGGTCACCAGGCTGACGAATGCAATGATAGCCAGAAGCACCATATGGCTGGATTCGAACCAGTCTTCCCGGTTGCCCTCTTCGAGAAAAACCTGCAGGCAACCCAGGCCTAGCGCCATGGTCAGGATACCGGCGTAGTCGCCCTTTTTCAGCAATTCCCATCTTGGTGCGGCCTTGTCCAGCCCGTATAAAAGGCCGCAGGTCATGAGGATGCCGGGCACGATGTTGATATAGAAAATGTATTCCCAGCCAAAATTCTCGGTGAGCCAACCGCCGATAGTGGGGCCGATCGAGGGCGCAAAGGTAGCGGTGATAGCGAATAGCGCCATGCCCTTGGGGCGGTCGGCTGGTGGCAGTTTGGTCAGTACCAGCATGAAAGCGAAGGGGATCAGCGCACCGCCCGCCAGACCTTGCAGCACGCGGAATACGATCATGCTCTCCAGGCTCCAGGCCATGGAACAGAGCAGCGAGGCGATGACAAACAACACCGAAATCAGGACCGCGAAGCGCCGGGCCGAAAAGACCATGGTGAGCCAGGCGGCAAGCGGAATGATGATGATCTCGGCGACCAGGTAGGAGGTGGATATCCAGGAGCCCTCCTCGATGGTGGCGGACAGGGCGCCCTGAATATCCTTTAGCGAGGAGTTGATGATCTGGATATCCAGGATGGCCATGAACGCGCCGAGAATAGCGCTCAGAATGGCGATCCAGTCGCGCCGTGTGGGTGGCGGAATGCTCTGCTGAGTTGCCGCCTCAGTCACGTAGATCAACCGTTACGGTGACCGACATGCCGGGCCGCAGACGGCGGCTTAAAGGATGCTCGTCATCAATCAGAATCTTTGCCGGAATACGTTGCACTACCTTGGTGAAGTTTCCGGTGGCGTTCTCCGGTGGCAGAAGACTGAATTGCGCCCCGGAAGCGGGAAACAGGCTGTCGATACGTCCAGCTACTTCTTCGCCGGGAAACGCATCGAATTCGAGAATGGCTTCCAGACCTTCATGCATGTTCTCGATCTGGGTTTCCTTGAAATTGGCCTGAACCCACATCTGCCGCTCAGGAACGATGGCCATTAGATGGGCGCCCGGCTGCACATTCAGGCCGGGTCGCACGCTACGCTGGCCAATACGGCCGGCTGCCGGTGCTCGGATTTCGGTACGCAGCAGGTCGAGTCCCGCTTGATCAACCTCCGCCTGCGCGGCCTGGATCAGTGCGGCGAAACGTTCGATGTCGGCGCGCAGGATATCTTTGGCCAGGGTTTGGGTTTTCAGCTCCGCCTGGGCGCGGCGAATATTGGCCTCGGCAACGGCCAATTGCGCACGGAAGTTGCTCAGCTGTTCCTCTGATGCATAGCCGGACTGTCTGAGCGGAGTAATACGCGTGATGTCCAGCTCGATCCGGCGGCGCTCGGCCTGTTTAGCCTCGACATCAGCCTGGGCAGCTGCAATCAGGCTATCCTGCTGGGCGAGCCGGGATTGGGCTTCGAGCCGTTCTGCTTCGCGGTTGGCAAGGTTTGCTTCGGCCCGCGCCAGGGCGATCTGAAAATCACGGTCGTCCAGCTGTGCAAGAAGATCTCCGCGTTCTACGGATTGGTTGTCAGTCACGCTGACGTCGATGACCTTGGCCGCCAATTCACTGCTTACCCGCGTTATATCGGCCTGAATGTAGGCGTTGTCCGTAGTCTCGTAGAAGCGGCCAATGAACCACCAGTGTGCGAAAAAGGCACCGCCAGCCAGGGCGACGAGCAGGAAAAACAGAAACAGGCGTCTACGGACTCTGGCCGACATTTTTCATCCTCTTGTTATGTGCCCGGCACTCTAGCACTGTTCCGCTCAGGTAAAGAGGGGTTAGAATCTGGACACTTTGTTGCGCCAGAGGAACAGTTAAATATGGGATTGGATGACGCCCTGATCTTTACCCGTGTGGTGGAGTGCCATAGTTTCACCAGCGCCGCTCTCACGCTAAACATGCAGAAATCAACGGTAAGCCGACGCATAGCTCAGCTTGAGGAAAGGTTAGGCGTAAGGCTGCTGAACCGCACGACGCGCAAGTTGCGGCTAACCGAGGTTGGCCAGGCCTACTACGAGCGCTGCCGGCAGATCATGCAAGAGTTTGCCGAGGCCGAGCAGGCCATTATGCAGTTGCAGCGTGAGCCGACCGGGCTGCTGCGAGTCAGCTCGCCGATAGAATTCGGTCAGTTGTTTCTGGGCGGCGCCATTGGGGAATTCATGCGCACCTATCCAGCTATTCAGGTTGAAGTGGAGCTGACCACGCGGGCGGTCGATCCGGTAGAGGAGGGTGTGGATGTGGTGATTCACCGTGGCCGCCCCCAGGATTCCAGTCTGGTCGCTCGTCCGCTGATGAAGAGTCCCAGGCAGCTGTTCGCCAGTCCCGACTATATCGCCCAGCACGGCATGCCGACGCGGCCCGAAGAGCTTTCGGGGCATCGCTGTATCCAGACGCTTGATAGTGGTCGCAAGTGGCATTTTCTGGAGCCCCACGTCAGCGTGCTGGTCAACCCGGTGCTGACGGTCAACAACATTACCTTCGCCAGGGAAGCGGCAATAGCCGGCGCTGGTATCATCAACGTGCCGGCGTTCATAGCCGAACCCTACGTGGAGCAAGGCAAACTCTGCCGGGTTCTGGAGCATCTGGTATTGCCCTCCAGCGAGCTGTATGCGCTGTATCCGTCACGGCGGTTCCAGGCCATGAAGGTCAAGGCGTTCATCGATTTCATGATCGAGAGTCTGGAAAAGAGCTTGAACGTTGATGTGGAGCCCGAAGCCGAAGCGTTGGTAAAATCCCCTTCTTAGTAGCCTGCCTGGCCGGGTCACCCGGCCGGCTTATCGACGAGAGAATTATGACTGTCCGTACCCGTATCGCGCCTTCCCCTACCGGTGACCCCCACGTAGGTACTGCTTACATAGCCTTGTTCAATCAGTGTTTCGCTCGTCAGCATGGCGGACAATTCATTTTGCGCATCGAGGATACCGATCAGGTGCGATCAAGCGCGGAGTCGGAGAAACAGATCCTCGATTCGCTCCGCTGGTTGGGTATCGAGTGGGATGAAGGTCCGGATGTGGGCGGCCCGCACGGCCCCTATCGGCAAAGCGAGCGCAGCGCCATTTATCATGAGCACAGCGAACAGTTGATCACCAAAGGGCACGCCTTTCGTTGTTTCTGTAGTTCAGAGCGCCTCGATGCGTTGCGCGCCGAGCAGATGGCCAACAAGCAGACCCCAGGCTATGACGGCCACTGTCTGTCGCACAGCGAGGATGAGACTACCCGTCGGGTAAGTGCTGGCGAGCCGCATGTGGTACGCATGAAGGTGCCCAGCGCTGGTATCTGCACGGTGCAGGACATGCTCCGTGGGGAAATCGAGATTCCCTGGGAGCAGGTCGACATGCAGGTGCTGATGAAGGCCGACGGTTTGCCTACTTATCACCTCGCCAATGTGGTCGACGACCACTTGATGGGTATTACCCACGTATTGCGCGGAGAAGAGTGGATCAATTCCGCGCCCAAGCACATCTTGTTGTATCAGTATTTTGGCTGGGAGATGCCGCAGCTTTGTCATATGCCGCTGCTGCGCAATCCGGACAAGAGCAAGCTGTCCAAGCGCAAGAATCCGACCAGCATCACCTTCTACCAGCGCATGGGATATCTGCCACAGGCGCTGTTGAATTACCTTGGGCGTATGGGCTGGTCCATGCCGGATGAGAGCGAGAAATTTTCGCTGGAGCAGATGGTCGAGCATTTCGATATCCAGCGCGTGTCTCTGGGTGGCCCGATCTTCGACGTCGAGAAGTTGGCCTGGTTGAACGGGCAATGGATTCGCGAGCTGCCCGAGCCGGATTTTGTCCAGGCAGTGCAAACCTGGGCGCTTAATAGTGATTATCTGCGCCCCCTGGTACCCCTGGTACAAAGCCGGGTCGAGACCTTCAGCGATCTGGTACCCCTGGCTGGTTTCTTCATGACCGGCAAGGTGAATCCTGATCCCGCGCTGTTCGAGCACAAGAAGCTCTCCGGTGACGAGGTGCGCCAGGCGTTGCAACTGCTTCTCTGGAGGCTCGAGTCGTTGCGCCAGTGGGACAAGGAAAGCATTACGGCGAGCATCCAGGGCATTGTCGACGGCCTGCAGCTCAAGCTGCGTGATCTGATGCCGCTGTTGTTTGCCGCCATCACCGGTCAGGCCAGCTCAGTATCGGTACTGGATGCAATGGAACACCTTGGGCCGGACCTTACCCGGTTCCGTCTGCGGCAGGCCCTGGAGTTGCTTGGCGGCACATCCAAGAAGGAGGCCAAGGCGTGGGAGAAGCTTCTCGCTGACTTCGCATGAGCCTCAGCGCAGCGGCGGGTGCTGGATGGTTAAGTTGCTGTTTTGCGTTAAATTCTATTGACAGAAATGGGCACGAATCATAATATGCGCCCCGTCCAAGAGACGGGGCTATAGCTCAGCTGGGAGAGCGCCTGCATGGCATGCAGGAGGTCTGCGGTTCGATCCCGCATAGCTCCACCATTTCTTTGGCCAGTGCGTTGCGTTGGCCTGTTTACACAATGCCTTGAGGCGCCCAGCCTCAAACGCATAGAAGGGTTTGCGTCCCCTTCGTCTAGTGGCCTAGGACACCGCCCTTTCACGGCGGTAACAGGGGTTCGAGTCCCCTAGGGGACGCCATTTTCAAATTCGGCACAGTTCAAGTGCCGAAGGTCACGAGACCACGGGGCTATAGCTCAGCTGGGAGAGCGCCTGCATGGCATGCAGGAGGTCTGCGGTTCGATCCCGCATAGCTCCACCATTTTTAAAGGATCAGCATTTATTGCCGGTCCTTTTTTTTGCCCGCGAATCGGCTGCCCCATGCCAACGGCAGAACCCCTCTCTAAACCTTATTCCCCGAGCTACGCGTTATTCCCTCCGCGAGCTAAACGTTATTCCGGTGAGCTAAACGCCATTTCGGCGGGCTAAACCTCATACCAGCGGGCTAAACGTCATACTTGCAGGTAAACGCCGTCCTTGCAGGTAAGCGACATCCTTGCGGATAAATGTCATCCCCGCGAAGGCGGGGATCCAGCTTTCAAGTGCGGTACTCAGCCTTCTGCACCAGCCAGACCCGATGGATTCCCGCCTTCGCGGGAATGACGAGGTGAGAGGCGGAGCTGGTGATACCCCAGTATCACTCCAGTTCGAAGTGAATTGTTATACAACCGCCATCCCCGCGAAGGCGGGGATCCAGCTTTCAGGTGCGGTACTCAGCCTTATGCACCAGCCAGACCCGATGGATTCCCGCCTTCGCGGGAATGACGAGGTGAGAGGCGGAGCTGGTGATACCCCAGTATCACCTCCAGTTCGAAGTGAATTGTTATACAACCGCCATCCCCGCGAAGGCGGGGATCCAGCTTTCAAGTGCGGTACTCAGCCTTCTGCACCAGCCAGACCCGATGGATTCCC
>LAZR01000782.1_pt1 | contig 22083 bp, 24 predicted proteins | sample 329461 | NCBI WGS metagenome assembly LAZR01 (sample SAMN03002196, study PRJNA259156) | marine sediment metagenome | biome: sea floor; feature: Hydrothermal impacted sediments; material: marine sediment; isolation source: Loki non-amplified sample from Loki's castle hydrothermal vent sediment ...
ATTCCTTTTAAGTTATTAATTTTTTTTTCTCAAATTCAAAATATCATTAGTATAGAGAAATTATATGAGAAAGCTAGCCATGAATCTCATTTAGAAAATTTTCAAATCCTTATATCAAAAAAAAAATTTCAAATTTTAATTAAGCAAACTTCTAATTGGCTCAACCTCGTTAAGGAAATTATTAGAAATGAAAGTGATAATAAAATTAAAAGTGAGATCATTAGAAAAATTAATATATTCACAATTCCTGAAAAGAGAGATAGTGACGTTTTAGAGTCATTAGATGATAATCAAAAAAAGGGTATCTCAATTCTGGGAAAGTTTCTTAGTAAAAATGAATCCATAAATCCTGATCTGGTTCAGAATAAAATTTTCAATATTGCGAAAAAAGAATTAGAAATCCAACCCAAGAAATTATTTGAAGCAGTCTATAAGATTATTCTAGGAAAGAGATCAGGTCCGCGATTAGGAACATTTTTATCCTTATTGGATAAACAGTGGTTATTGAAAAGACTAGAAATTTGATGGTATGTTTGCCTTCTTAGACCTATTAGTTGTTTAAGATTTACCCTTCTTTCTTTTAAAGAATTTTCTTTGTTTTTTTTCTTTTCGTTTGGCATAACAATCAGAACAATATGTAATACCCTCATTTATCATTTCTCCACAATTTTTACAATGTTTATGAGGATATATATAAATATCTACTTTTTTCTTATATCTTTCAAATTTACTCAAATTTATTCTCCCGAGTGGTCTTCATATAATATTTTTAATTTATTATAATTTTCCTTCCAGTTCATATAAACATTAACTTTGAAATACGTATTATATTATTTTTGTTTTCTTAAAATCTTGTTAAGAAACCACAAAAAATTTATGTTTTTATAATTACTAACAAATATGGTGTTGTATGACTACATTTTTTTTAGCCACCCAACAGGAATATGCATGTTTTGGGAAGTAGTTCTTATTGTCGTGGTTTCTTAACTTTATTGAGAAGTGGATATTTTTTTAATTTATTGGTTTCATATTGAAGATACGAAAAATTTGTTTGGTTTAACTGTCGTTAATTATATTATAATACTAAGAAAAGCGATAATTGTACTACAAATGAGTTTTTTTATTATTTCTGGTATTTTTCCATTGTTTACTCTAATTTTAGAAAATCTTACTCTAACGGGTTATGGAATTTTATTTTTTTTGATTATAGATGTATTACGATTGGAAACGTGGGTTTTAGGGTTTTTCAATTGTATTACGAATGAATTATAGTATGTATTACAAATGAATATAGACTCGGTGGACTCAACATGCTAAGGAAAGATTAATGTAATTTAGAAGGATATGCTATGCAAGCAAGATTCCAATAGATAAAATCTTACACTTTACTATATTATTTAGGAAAGGTAAGGAGTTATTTCAAACTCACGCTGATTTCAGTAAATTTAAGAGAAATACGTTATACCCTATGTTAAAAGATATGGGAGTTATAGGGGGAGTAGTGTTTTTGCATATTTGGTCAAATATATGTAAGATGTGTGGAGAAAAAGAATATTTTTGCAGATGTAATGAAGAGGAGAGGGTTTTTGAGAAACGAATCAATATTCACGTTCATGTTTTAGGTTTTGGTTATTTAATGGATTCAAGAGAATTTAAAGAAAGATTTGAGAATTGTTTGTATAGAAACCATGTACCGAGAAGGAGTAATGCTTATTATACTCTTTTTTACGTTTTTAGTAAGATTGCCTTATGGAAGGGTGCAGAAAAAATAAGAAATAGCTATAATTATTTTGGTTTTTTACATCCAAGTAGGTTTAAGATTATAGAAAGGCATAAGACTAAATTAACGGATAATTGTCCCGAATGTGATACACCTCGTTATATTGATACGATAGCACATAAGAAAATGGATCATAAGGTTTATTGGGAAACGAAGGTACAACATAGAAAATATAAAATTGTTGGTGTTAATGAACTTAGGGAATTGGTAAAAGAGTTATATAAAGGAAGGGAGAAGAAAATACTCAGAAGTTATTAATTTAGAGGTTATGATACGATTAACAGATATAGTTCAAAAGATAATAAAGTCTAATGACTTGTTACAAGAATGTTGAGAGATATAGAAAGCGATACGAACAGGACTTCTAAAAAAATTAGATATATAGGAGAAATAAACCGAGAATCATTTTTTTCAAGAAAAATAGTATAACTACATTTTTATTTGTGTTAGTTTTTAAGGCTTGTTTTTAATAAAATGAAGGTGAGCTAATATTAATCAAACTTATTATGCACATTCGGTAAAGATTTATAATACAGACCAAGAAAAAAAAGAACTTGTGTTGTATGACTAAAAAGGGTAAGTATCATTTATTATCATACATTATCGATAGACATTTAGTATTTTATAAAAGCCAGAATAGGTGTAAAAAACTAATTGCTTTTGCTATTTTTGAAACTGATGAATTTAACCTTAAAATTATACGAACTTTAAATGAGTTTCTTAAAAGTAAGTTAATTCAGTATTATTCTGTTCAAATGAGTATAATAGAAAAGACAAAGAAAATTTATTTACTGAATTTTGAAGCAACCAGAAGGGATAACATTTTACAGTTCTTGAATATCGTTCACCAAAATTTAATAGAAAAGAGACTAAACTGCAAAATCCTAGAAGGTTCTGCCTTAGAAAAAAGATTTCTGGCAATAATAGGAGAGAAATCCAGTTCAGAAGTGATCATTAAGGAACAATCTGGTTCAACTTTATTAGAGGCGGATAATCACACTATTCTACTAGATTTTTTTTCAATGAAATTAGGTTTTTTGGATAAAAATATTTCTTTCCTCCCCAACTTTATAAAAATTATAAAAAACTTCCAGAAGAAAGGATTTTTGATTTTTAATTTCATTATTGATATAAATCATGAAATTAAATTTTGTTTATATTTTACAGAAATTGCAACAGAGATAGATGAATCGGTAAGTACAGAGAGATCTGTAAACGAATTTCTAAGTATTACTGTATTAGAAAGGAAAATTTTAAAGATAAAAAATTTTTATAATTTTTTATGGCGAAGAGGGATCTCAAATGATTATTATTTACTTAATTCTTTTTTATTTTTATTTGAATACGATGGGGTAAATGAATCTAATATTATAAAATTCAATAGAAATTTTGAGCAGAATTTATCAGAGATCCATATAAAATCCATCAGATTTAGTGAGAATTTACTATTTATTTCACAAAACTTTCTTTTTTTAACTTTACAAACATTACGTGCAGAATATATCCAAAATGTAATTGAAAAATATATATCGAAGTTTTTTATTTATATTATAATCCTTAATAAGTTAGAATATGAAAAACTATTAAAAATTAGAAGTCTAGAATCCTTGGAAAATATCCAAATATTAAACCCGAATCAAGTTGACGATTTTGATTTTAGTGTATTTACAAGGAGAAGATGATCAAAAAATCCCCAAATCGATTGCAATGTCTTGAGCAGAATTATCAGGATGAAGTTTAACAAATGCTTTTTTCTCTCCTTTCGTTGTAATCATAGTATTAACTCTAATCACTTTTATATTATGTATTTTTTCAATGGCTCTTCTAATTTGTTTTTTATTAGCAGATCTATCTACAATAAAAACTAATTTATTCTCCTTCTCAATCAAATCAAATGTTTTTTCAGTTATTAAAGGTCTTTTAATAATTGCATAAAAGTTTTCCATAACTAGTTCACACCTCAAAATTATTCAATTCATTGAAAGCTGATTGTGTCCACAAAATCAATCTGCCAGAAACGCCTCCTGGTGCTAAACTCTTAATAGACATATTTTCAACCTTAATTATATCAATCCCAGGGATGTTTCTTAATGCTTTTACGATTCCAAAATCTTCTTTTATAATAACGAGCATTCCCCTTTTCCTTTTATATTTGCGTCCTCGAATTTTTCCTTTTCCACTTCTTATTCTTCTACCTTTTTTTAATTGAGTTAGCTCATCTTTAAATCCTAAGTTACATAGAATTGAATGTATTTTAGCAGTTTTTTTTATCGTTTGAATTTTATCATCAACAACCAAAGGGACTTCAGGAATTTCTTGCAATTCATATCCTCTATTCCTCACCCAAACATTATTTCCAGAAGCAGAAATTGTAGATATTATAGATAATCTATTAATTTTTTTATTAACTTTCTTAAAAGATACTTTAGTAGCTTTTAACGGATGAGTTCGTCTTCCCCCTGTGGCAAAAGGCACTCTTCCGACATGTCTAGATGTAGGGAAACCGGATCCTTTTCTTCTTGGAGCTCTAGACATACCAAAACCAGTTCCCCAACCCTCTGAAATATTTTTAAGTCCTGCGCTTGGATCTCTTCCTTGAATACTCTTATTTTTACTTTGAAAGGCTGAGTTCACCATTTGAATTAAATCTTTTCTTGGCTTAATACTAAAAATTCCAGGCTTGTCGATTAAACCTTTTTTATTCCCGTCTAAATCGTAAACATTAATTTTTTTCATAAAAATACCTCTGGTTTTATTTTCTCTGGTGACTTTCTCGACTAATGAATGTTACTTCTGGAACTTGAGTTTCAAATGATTTTAATGGTCTAATTGTTTTTCTAATCTTTATTAACCTTTTTTTAGGACCCGGGATTGAACCTAATAACAATAAATAATCTCCCTTAATCTTCCCGTACCGAATGTAACCGCCTTTAGGATTAATATCTTCTTCATTTTCACCAATCACCATAATTCTTTTGTGATATTCTGTTCTTTGATGAAAACCTAGCTGTCCCGGACGTGGTACAGTATAGAGGACTCTAGCAGGATGCCAAGGACCTATACAAGCTACTCCTCTTCTTATTTTACTATTTTTTCTAGTCAAAATTTTTATCCCAAATCTCTTAACAGGACCTTGAAAACCCTTACCTTTTGTTATAGCAATGGCATCTATCAGTTCACCCTCTTTCAATACATCTCTAGCCCTAATTTCCTTTCCTAACTGCTTAAAAGCAAAATTAAATTCAACTTCAGGCTGATTAGTAGAATTAACCTTAATTTCTATAATATCGGGTTTCTTTCTTGGTAATGTTGTTTGATATGGTTGAGTTTGAAAAATACCCCTTATCTCACTTGTCTCATTTATCTCATTCTGAATTTTATTTTTCAATTCATTAATATCATAATTTTCTAGATTAGGAAGACTCACCTTCCTTGAAAGAAAATTATTAAAATCACTTGAGTAAATTTCACCAGCAATATACTTTCCATAACTATCTTCATTATAGATTCTAATCCCAATAAGAATTAATGGGGGAACTTCTATAACAGTAACAGGCTTCATCAAATCTTTACCATAATAAGGGCTATTACGTTGATCTTCCATATAGATAATATGTGTCATTCCTGCTTTAAATCCAGCAAAACCAAGAAAGCCCAGCCCTTCAGAGTTATCTAACCAGCGTCTAACTCGGGGGTTGATCGATATAGCCCTTTTTCTAGGCAGAAATGCCAGTGACCCATGTCTTGGTGCGTGTTTTTTACGATGACCCATAATAATCACTAACTTTTGGAATTAAATTATTTAAAATAAATAAATTTTTCCTTTCTACTTGGATTTTGGTGATCTTTCTTAAGTCATAAAAAAGGGTTATTTAAATCTTTCTTTTTTAAAAAAAGATTAAATGAATCTAAAGAATGTAAGTTATTTCCAAGAGAAAGAAAATTGGAAAGGGAAAAAGGAAGTCACTCTAATCATTGATTGTAACAAATGTATAAAAAAAGAAGAACCTATTTTAAAAAGTGATAGGTGTTTATCTTGTTTATTAAATCATATCTATCTTAATAAAGAACGTAAATTTACATCTGTATCAATTTTACCATATGAAACCCTCATCGAATCTCCTCACCTTGGTATGCTATTAGATTATTTCAAAAAATTTAAAAAGATCAAAAAAATTACTAAAAGAATCAAAAATTTTAGGAAAAAAAAATGCAAATTTGTAGAATTTAAATGTAGTTTAATTCTTAATTCAAGAATCTTAAATGATACTCATATATTTGTATTGTATAATCCAATCACAGCCCTTAATCGTTTCACCAACTTGTATAATCATATTAAAAAAGTTAATTTAACAAATTCAATATGTCAGAACTGTCAATCCCAAATTGAACAGTTCATAAGAAATATTTTAGATTTCTATGAAGATTTGTCATTAATTAAAGAACTTGAACACAAAAACGTAAATTTACATCAATTTTTATTTTCTTGGTCTTTAAATTTAGAGGATCATCAACCAAAATTACCAAAAATAAGGGCAGATGAAAATAATGTTTTGCTAACATGCTATGAATTTGGTGAGTTTAAATCGTATCAGGCTGAGATTTACCAAGTCTTTGAGGAAAATGAGAAACTCTATCAAACAAAAGAGTACTTTGGGGATGATAGAGATATAAATTATTTTGAACAAATCACTATGGATATCATGCAAAAAGTAGAAATTCCTGATTTAAAAAGTATAATTCCTCTGAAAACCCTAATAGATTTATATAAAAATAATTCAATTCGACTTATAATTTCAAAATATAATCTTTCAGAGTTAAACATAAAAAGAGTCGGGTTAAGAATCGCAATTAAAAAATTGCATTTAAGTAAACTCTTCCCCTTATTAAGTGATGACTTAATTGAAGAAATCTTTTTGGATTCACCATATGATGAAATTTATTTAAATCATCGAGACTATGGACGATGTAGAACTAATTTAAGATTAAATTTCAACGAGATTCATAGAATAAAAACATTAGTACGGCTTTATAGTGGAAGAAGACTTGATTACATGAACCCAAGTATTAAATTGGTTTTAGAAAATAAATATTTTCATTGTAGATTTGGTCTCGATGTTGAACCTATTCAAATTCACAATTTTGCTCTAGATATTCGTAAATTAAACAAAAATATTTTCACTATACTGGATTTGTTAAAAACAGGTACTTTAAACTCATTAATCGCAGCTTTTCTTTATTTCAACATACTACGAAGACGAAATATTACAGTTACAGGAGAAACAGATACAGGAAAAACGACTTTAATTAATGCCTTAGACCTGTTAGTACCTAAAGGATTTAGAAAAATATATGTTGAAAGTGTTACAGAATCAATAAACCAAAGAGAGTTTGGAAAACATCAATTAAAATACAAAGTTGATTCAATAGACAATGAATTTTCCAATAAATTTACAAAAAGCACGTTAATTAAAACATTACTACATAGAAGTCCGGATCTCATTTATTTAGGAGAAATCTTGACAAAAGAAGAAGCTCATGCAATGTTTCATTGCCTGGCAGCAGGATTAAAAGGTTTTCAAACCATTCATGCAAATAGTATTAGATCTTTAATAAATCGATTTCTCTTTCATTTTGAAATAAATAAGTCATGTTTGTCTGATTTAGGGCTACTAATATTAATGAAAAAGGAATTAAATGAAAGACGAATAGTCACAATAGCTGAAATTTGTGATGATAAATCGTTAGGGGAAGGACTACATGATTTAATTTTCAGATACGATCCCATCTTCAAGAATTGGAAAACGCTAAAACCTCTTTATGATACAAAAGTTATAACTGAATTAAGGAAATATGAAAACTTTAGTCGGGAACAATTTATTTCAATAATAAAAATTTATACTGAAATTTTTAAATTAACCTCGAAAATAAAAGGTCTAAGCAAAGTTGAATTAAATGTTTTTTTTAATAAAATTTCTTATTTTTCATCAACATCCTTTAATTCTCTGAAGGATTTCTGGAGTGAATGGAAAAAGAAGTGGAATTTAAATCATTAAAAAAAAACTTGTAATTATGACAAACCTTATAGAAAAAGCTCTCCTTCTCGGTTTTGGTATTTTTTTATTATCTATTCTAACTTCTCTTCTAATTCCTTTGTTTGGGGAAGTGAATGAATTTAACAAAAATGCAAAGAGAGATCTTGAATTTAATATTGCCTTTATTGATGAAATTGACCAAGCTATTTTGTATGTAATTAACAATCCAGAAGATATTATTCTAAAAAATGTGGAATATCCAAGAAATTTTAATATAACTTTTCTCGATTCATTTATCATTTTTGATTTTTTAATTGAAAATAATGTAATAAATAAAATTCTCATGTATAACACGAGCTTTTATAATTGCAAATTTCAAGATTTTCCCCCCCAAACTTATCTCTTAAATATCAAATCTCAATATTCCTATATTGTCATCAACTTTAGTGAAATAATATAAACTTACACAGGTTCTATGATAACCGTTGATAAATATGTTCAATTTTGTAAAAATTTTCATAAATTTAAGATGCCAAAATTGAAATTAAAAGTTCTGGATAAAAGATATCAGGATTTATACAGAAAATTATATGATCTCGATTATAATGATGTTAATAAGGCAAGTTTTTTAGTTTTCATTTCATCTTTTTTTTTTTCATTAATTTTTTCATTAATTTTCACAACAATAAATCTTTTACTAGTTTTGCTTTATTCTACAATTCTCTCATTAATAATTTCTTATAAGTTCAATCTGATTCTATATAATGATATTTTAAAGAAAGGAAATCTTACAAATTCTATTCTCTATCTAATAAAAATTGATTTTTCATTAATTCAAAAAACTTTGAATGAGAATTCGGATAAATGCCTTTCCTTTATTGAATTAATTAAAGAGTATAGGATCCCAATTTCTGGTCATTTTAAAACAATATTTACTAGAATTCACGAAGGAATGACCCCCGAGCAAGAATTGAACCAAATGATTACCCCTTCTGATGATTTTGATCATTATATGAAAAACCTTTCAATAAACAAATTTAATAGCGATAGTCTAGGTGATTTAGATGAAAACACACTAGAAACGCAATTTAAAATTTATTTAAAACAAGTACAATCTAAAATAAGTATTCTTTTTTTTTTAGGATTATTTTTCCCCATAGGGTTATGTTTTCTCATTTTATTTAATCAACTAGATTTGCTCTTCTTAATTTTCCTTATTCCTTTATTTCTCATTTCCCTCAATTTAATATTCAGGAAATTCATTAGGAATCAAGGATATCTGATAGGATTAATAAAGAATTTTTCCAAGCTCGAACGAAAAAGATTTTTAGAATTCATTTTATTTCTAAGGAGTTTTGCATACAATCTAAAAAACAATATATCTCCTGAAAAAGCTTTAATAACTGCTTATAAGCAAAATAAAAATATAATTGTGCTTTTAGAAAAAATTTTGAAGAAACAAATTTCGTATCTTCTAAACCTTTCCTACTCTTTATCGGACGTTTTAAATAATTTAAAAATAGAATTAAAATCTTTACAATATGCAATAATTTTAGAGGCAATTAAGAAATTTATCAATAAAAACTCCCATTTTACATCAACAAAAATATTGAAGATAATCAAGGTAGCTATTAAACATCAAAAGCTCCAAAGGAAATTAGAAATAATTTTGAAAGGAGAAAAATTTAAAACATATTTTTTTATAACTCTCTTACCCGTAATAACGGGTGCTATTTCTGGTATTTTTCCATTGTTTACTCTAATTTTTGAAAATCTTAATCTGACGGGTTATGAAATTTTATTTTTTTTAATTAATCCCATTAACCTCTCCAGCATTGTAATAATAATTTTGGTTTTATTATCAAGTATCTCAATAGCTTCATTTTATTTTTTAAAAGTATTGTCTATTAATAGGAAATTTCTAATAATTTCAGGTTCCAATATAATTTTCCTTATAGTTTTTTTACTGTCATTTATCAATATCTCTACCCTTGTTTGATTAAATTTTATATATCTTTTCTCGAATCAACCTGAGATAATTAGATAAACAAATTCAGTTAATAAAGATATCACCATGAAAATATTAATTAACCAAGAATAAAAAAAAACCAAATTAAAAATAAGAAGATTGTCTAAATTGTTTTCATATATTAAAATTTTCAATTTGTTTAACAGTATTTGATAGGGGATTATCATCACTATAAAAATGAGCAGAGTTAAAGATGTGATAAAAATATCAGTAGAAATAATAGAGTAAATAAAGATTAAAATAGTTACACCTAACAATAGCAGGAATTCCAAAAAAATAATATTTAACTCAAACATCCAATAAGAAATTTCAGAATAAAATATTTAAAGCCAACACATTGGTGCATTCCTATTGAAGAGATATTTATTTAATGGAAGAACTTCAACACTAATAATTAACATCTGGTTATTGTTAATTTAAGGATAGTAGTAAATATTATATAAAAATAAAGTTGATCATAATTATGAAAAATTTAAAATTGAAAGGTTTAAAATTTAATAAAGGAAAATATCAGCTTTTTAGTGATCGGTTTGTCTTTCTCCCACCTCAAGTCATAGATATATTATCCTCTATTTATGGAGAGGGTGTAAAATCTTTATTAGTATGGTTAGGTAAGAAAACAGGGTGGAAATTAATTCAAACATGGGAAGAAAATCTTAAACCCAAATCTTTAGAAGATTTAGTAATTCTCTTTACAAACATATTAAATAATCATGGATGGGGAAAGTTTATCCCTAAAACTATTTCTGAAGATATAATAATTTTAAATCTCAATCATAATATTTCATCAGCTCTTGAAAATAAATCAAAATATTTCTGCTATTTTATTACAGGACTACTTACCGGTTTTGGGGAATTTGCCCTATATCGAGTAAATGTTGAAGAGACACAATGTAGTCTTGAAGATCTTAATTTAAATTTCTGTGAATTTAAAATTGAAGTAAAAAATAAATAAAATATTTTACCAAGGATCCCATTCTTCAGGATTTAGTTCGTCTTTTTTCTCATCTTTAAAATTTTTCTCTGAAGGGTCAAAATTTTTTGAATGTAGATTGGAAACGTCGTCGAGTTGTTGAGATTCTATTTCAAGCCTGGTAGGTTCATCTTCAATAAAAATTGTACCTTCACCTATTACAACCTCCTTAAACGCAGAGATTAAAGAGAGAAAATTAAAGAATTCTTCTTTATTCATTTGGACTTTAACAGAATTCTCCTTTTCATTGATTCCTATCTTAATTATCCTGACTTCACCGCTTATCTCTACAGACGTTATTTCAATATTTTCATCTCTCTTTTTTAATTGAATTCTCCACGAAGTTTCCCGGGTTTTTTCAATCTCCATAATAATTTTTCCACAAACATTTATCAATTATTATTTTAATAAAAATTAGTAAATATATAATTAATTCGAAATTGTTGCTTAAACTATTAGTTTTACATAATACATGAGATAATATGATGGTATAATGATAATTATTAAAGACTGCCTTAATTGGCTTAAAATTTGAAATTTATTCCTTTTAATGTTAAAAATTAATGTTATGGATTTAATTACGTGTTTCTGTTCACAATAATTACTTAATTCTGAAAAATTTTGGAATTTGTAAAAGGATTTGATATAAAAATTCTTAAGAATCGACAATTTTATATTTTTTTTGAAAAACAAATCAAACGAAAGATGTCTTTTTGTATAATTGTTCATTACAAAATTAATCATACATAAAATTGAAAAAAAGAAAGAAAATATTAAATAAAAAAAAAAAATCATAGGAATATTCAGAATAGAAATGGGGTGAATCATAAAAATCAATATTGACAGTTTACCATCACTCCCACCTATGATTTTTAATAGAAAAAGTAAAAAAGATAGAAAAAACACAAAAATGAATGTGAGGCCTTTCATTAAAATAAATCTATTCAAATTCTCAAAAAATAAAACATATTCAAAAATATTTAGAATTATGTCTACAAAGAAAAAAAAACCGAAGAATTTTATCGGTACTTTTCTTTCTCTTAAATCACAAATAAGGGAAATTAGGAATATTATATTAACAATATGAAAATTTAGTATTAAAAAAAAACTAGTAATTTCAATGAAGATCATCTTCCCAAATCTCAATAAATTTCTTTAAACTTCTGGCTTTGAAATTTTCAAATTTATACCTATAAATTTTAATTCTACCAAATTTTTTTTCTTGAATTAAATTAAGGGTTACAAGGTGTTTTAGATGCTTTACAACATTAACATAATTCAGTCTTGTTTTACTAATTATTAATGAGAGTGTTAATTCTTCATTTATAGCAAGCGTCTTTAATATTTTTACTCGAGCTTTTGAACCCAATACATTTTCAACTAAATCGTTTTTTTTCGAGATTATCATGATTAAAAATTTATACTTTTTTTCTTTAACAGATCGATAATGACTTTTTCTAGTTTTAATATATTAATTTCAGGAATCTGAATTAAGGATCTTCTTCCTTTTATTTTTTCGCTTATGACATTAATAAAGACTGTTCCTTCTCTTCTAAATTCTTGAAGATAATTCCATAGTTGTGAATTTGATCTAAAATTTACATCTAAATTTTCACATATTACTTGATATGTTTTTAAAATTTCTAAAAATGAGATTGATGTTTTATTCGTATTTTTTAAGCTTTTTACAATAGCTAGTAAAAATAATAATTTCTGAGAAGACATATACTTTAAAATATCCACCGTTGAAAATGGGACTAACTCCTGACTTCCTAGACGAAGACATTCAGGAGTAATGAGATTCAAATTCATATTTTCAGCTACTTTAGTAGCCCGCCATAAAATATTCAAACCATATCTAATATCACCATTCAAATAAGTTGATTCTACTATCATTTTAATTAACTCATCGCTAATAATATTTTTCTTAAGACAAAGTTGGGCTCTATATTTCAAAATATCAAAAATTTGTTCTTTGGAATAATTACTGAACTGTATTATATTTCTTTGCAATGTGCTTGCTGTACTGTAGTCTAAATTATTCAAACACGAAATATCTCGTACAATTCCAATAATTGATACTCTTTGTTGGACACTTAAGGAATCATCGTTAATTCGGGTTAAGGAATAAATCAAATCCTCACCTTTATTAATTAAATAGTTCATCTCATCTAAAATTACTAATAAATGGGTATTTTGATAATTTAGGGAATCATTAAGGATCTCTAGCAAATCTTGTGGTGAATACCCCCTTTTAGGGAAATTTTTGTTAATTAATCTAATAATTTTAATTAGGACTTTATAGCTACTTCTCTCTTTCCTACAATTGACGTGAGCGTATTTTATTAATATCTCTCTTTTAATTGATGTTTTTAAAAGAATCTCCCCAAATTTTTTCACCGTTGCGGTCTTACCTACTCCTGTTTTTCCAGTTATTAAGATTTTTCTAGAAATTGAATTCGGATTGGTAATTAAAATCAAAAAAAGTTGTGATAATAGAGATAATTCCTTATCACGATGTGGTAATTTACTTGGTATGAAATTAATATCTAATTTGCTTTCATCTTGAAATAATGATGGTTTTCTTAGGAGTTCTTCAAAATATTCCATAATTATTAGAATTACACAGTCGGGATTTATATAATTTTAAAAAAAGATCGTTTTTAATAAAATACAGAGTATTAGTTTTTTTAATTTGAAACTCTATGAATTAAATAGTATGCTAGATTAAGTAATGGGGTTACTATATAACCCCCGATTACTCTTAAATTCATTATATTAATGGAGGAATTTTAAAGATTAAATTAGTTATAAGGATATCTATATCAAGCTTTTAGTTTCATTCCACGTGAAAATAAACTGTTGTTCATAATAGTATCAATATTTGAAAATTATTTCTGTCAACATCTTAGTTTGGACTCTTCTATATTTATACCATAAAAAGAATAAAATTAATGAGAAAATTATTAGAAATGGGATAAAAATTAAGACGTTTGAAGACATTCCATTTTTAAGAGCAGAGGGATTTATATTTAAACCTAAAATTACTGATTTATTTCTTAAGAATTGAGATCCATCATATTTTAAAATTAGTTTTAGCTCATTTCTCTCTATTGAGAAATTAAATAATTCTAGAGAAATGGTAATAAATAAAATCCCGAATTCATCGGTAGAATATATTTTAGAGAAAATTGTGTCCTGATTATTATAAATTACTAATTTGACACTTTCATTTTTAAGTGGTTTTAAGGAATTATTAAAATAATAATAGAATAATTCAATTTCTAAATCTTCATGTCTATTCAAAATATCTTTAAATAGAATTAAATCTGTAAATACACGATTTTTTTCTAGGAAAATTTGGTATTGAAATATTGAATTATTATAAACTAGGTTATTGAGTATAGAAAATTGTAATGAGTTTACACCATAATTTAAGTGATATTGTGAATATATAATAATTTCAATTGTTCCAAATTGATTTGTCGTATAGTTATGTTGATATAATTTTGAATTATTTGATAATATCATAAACCATACTAATTGATTACTAAAAAACGTATTATTTTCAATTATGTTATCATAAAAAGTTACACTTAAAGTTAAATTTTCCCCGAAATTTAATCTTTCCTTTAATCCAGTTACCCGGCATAGGGGAATCCTCTTAACAATTTTTATTTCTATTATATCCAAAAACGAGTTATCCTCTCCTATCCCTATTTGCCAGTGATAACTAAAAAATTTAATATAAATAATACTCGTATTATTTGTCATTGTCATGTTTAAATGTAAAATGTTAATGCTCCAATTTTCTGTAAAACTCCCTATAACGTTATATTTTGAAGAGTTCCAAACAATTTTGTTAGTTTGAGAATCATACATCCTAATTTGAACATAAGCTTTTTCGTTAATGGGATCATAATTCAATTGCCATGACGCATTCACTTTAATCTCTTCGTTCATATAATATTCTCCCTTATTAACCTCTAAATTATACAGGATGTTATCAAAACTAATGACCCAATTCGTAATATTTAAGAATTCCAAAAGAAAAATTGAAACGATTAAAAAGGCTGTTTTTTTTTTCACATTCTTATTTTTTTATTTAAAATATAAAAACCAAAAGAAATGCGAAAAAATTTATTTTATCAAATATTTATTTTTACAATCAATAGATTCAAAATGATATAATAAAATGGGAAAAGTTAGAACAATTTTAATCAAAAAGGTTTCTAAAGATTTAATAAGTAAGTATCCAGACGTTTTTACTATTAGTTTTGAAAAAAATAAAAAACTTTTAGATAAATATCTTGAAATAGGTTCAAAACATTTGAGAAATCGTATCTCAGGGTACATAGTTAATTTATTAAAAATAAGAAACAGAGAATAATGTTTCAGTTTTTTATTATGCAATAAAATCAATATTCAAATAATTACTCTTAGTGATTAAAATAAGAAAAAATATTAAAAAAATGGCAGATCTTCTTAGATCTGGTTTTACTATGCTAAATATAGCATGTCCCGAGTGTAGTAATCCCATTTTTCGCTCAAAAGATAACGAAAAATTCTGCCCGAGTTGTAATAGAAAAGTTCTATTTGTAGATGAAAAACCATATAACAGTAAAAACAAAGCAAATGAAAATATGAGTAGATTGTCTCAAATAAATGAAGGGAATATTGTTAACAATTCTATTGATTCAATAGAAGAAATCCTTAATGGTAAGATTAAATGGATAGCAGAAAAGTTACAAAATGAAACACAACTAGATTTAATTGTAAAATGTATTCAAATCTTATCAAATCTTTATGATCTTATGAAAAAATTTTCTTCTAAACCGAGACAAGAATAATAGCACTCTATTATAATTAACTCGTGTATTATTAACCAATTTAGAAAGTGATTGTCTTTTAAAACACGGTTATATGATTAATATTTGGATGCTTCTGCCGGGATTTGAACCCGGGTTCCGAGGGTGAGAGCCTCGTATGCTTGATCTCAGACCTACCTTTAAAATTAGGTTTAAATTGACCAGACTACACTACAGAAGCATTTAAATTCAATATATATATGATAGAAATCCTTAGTTTTTATAAATTCAAATAGTTTAAAAAATTTAATAAAAATTATAATTTTAAAATAAAAAATTTAAAGATCATTAAAACTTCCTTATTTTCAAAAATTTTAAATTTTTTTTAAATGTTAATTTTTATTAAACATTGGTTTTAAGAGATTGACATAGTGATCTCTGATGGAATATTCTGCAATTTGTGTAGCTTCAGCGATTAGTTTTTGCGTTAAAATTGCCTTTTGACAATTTTCTCTCGCCAGTAGCTTATCGGCTAAATATATTATTGCTCCGGTTAAAATAAACGGATTTCTACCACCACGATGCCATGAAGTCAGTTTTTTTAAAAGAGTTCGACATAGAATTATTAGCTTATTCTGAAATTCATTTTTTGACCAAACTATCCTTTTTTTCTTTAAACGTTCTTCTAAATCATTATGATTGATAACTTGATCGATAAGCCTTACAAGGTAATCTTCACTTTTATGAGGGGGCGACTCATTTTTCAAATGATGTTTATACCTTATTCCATCTCGTAAGATCAATTTGGGGTTTACACGATGCCCATAATTCTTAAAAGCTCGTGAAATTTCATTAATTGTAATAGGTGCATTGTGATCTTCTTTTCTGACGGCATAAAAAATACAAAATGCGATTAATGAAATGTTATTAATAACTTTACTTTCATTCTTAATTATTTTCTTATAAAAATATGCAGAATTATTCTTAATATTTTTATTCAGATTAAGATATAGTGAGATCTTATTTAAAATATTAAATATCCTGTATTCTGTTTCGTGATTTTTAATTCTTAAAAATTGAGCATAATTTTTTTTTAATCTTTGATATAACTTTTGTTCAGTTGGAGGTAAAAGCTTTCCTGTCGTATCTTTTAGACGTTTTGAATTTTCATAATCTATAAATGAACCTAAACCTCCTATAAAATCTGTTCTTTCTCCTAAAGAAACATACTGCTTGCTCATATTATTTCCTTTATGCGAATTTTTAAAAACAAAAGAAGAAACATTAAATATTCTGTTGATCACCAATCCACACTCATTACATATCGTTTCATAGCTATTAAAAACGGTTTTTCCACCACATTCTGGGCAGCTATCAGAAACTAACTCCTCAATTTTCTTATAACTAATTATGATCACTCTAATTTATTTAATTTAAGAATAGAAATTACATTCCCTCCTTATTTAAACTATATAGAAAAATGATAAGGTTAAATGGAATACTTTTATTGAGTAAAGAACCCTCTTTCTTTAGTGAAGGAGGGAGAGATGATAAAAAGTAGAAAGTAAGGGGTTTAAAATCTTCAATTAAAAGTAACATTAACAAATGAAGTACATTTGCATGATATTTTTAAGGTTTTAAAATGAAATCTACACAAGATTTGAAACGTATTGAGTTTATCAAAAATATTTCAATTAGTAATTATGAATTTTTAAGGGAAATTATGGGAAGATTAAATAAAATTTTTGAAGGTAAACGTGCTGTTATGTATTCAGATATCATTAATTTAATAGTTAAAGAAGGAAAGATTGGAGAAAAATATAACGAAGTTATACTTTGGTGTAATTATAAAATTCGTCAGGGAAAGACTTTTGTAGAAGTATAAAATTTTTATAACTATTTATCCCAAAATTATAATTTTATGATTTAAAAAAGTTAAAATATCTAAAAGGAATAATAAATACTTAATTATAATAGCATTAAATTATTTATTTTAATAAAAACTATAAGTATTTTTTAATTACCAATAATCTTTGCTAATAATATTGTATGGAATTGTTTTTTTCCTTCCTTATTAATTCTTTTGGTGGATTTTCCGATGGTTAGATTTACAGCAGATCATAAGGTTTATATAAAAATCCTCTTCTGGGGGATGGCTAGCTCAGGAAAAACAACATCGGTAGACACATTATATAGATATACAAAAGAGAATGAAATAGACATTGCCCCTACAGGCAATTTAACAAAGATTTCAATGGCAAGCGGTTCAACTCTTTATTTTGATAGGGGAATTTTCCAATCTACAAAACAGAAAAGTCGAGGTAAAGTTTTTTATCATGTTTATACTGTCGCAGGCCAAAGAAGATTTTCTCCCTTGAGAAAAAAAATTTTTAAAGGAACTGATGGTGTAATTTTTACTGTTGATTCACAAACTCACTTTTTTGAAGATAATATTGAATCTTTAAAGGAACTGAAAAATGTAACAAGAGGAAAATTAATCAAAGAAATCCCTCTCATTGTAATGTTAAATAAGCAAGATCTTTCAGAAGTTATTGGAGAAGAAGATTTCAAACAAGTGTTGAAAGATGAAAAACTTTGGTATGAACCCGAAGATGACTTATATATTTGGAATCCTATAATATATAAAACATGTGCTTTATATGAAAAGAGAGAGAACATCTATCGCAGCTTTTCTGAATGTGCTAGAAGGACGGGATTATATCAGATATATGGTGATGGGGGAGCTCCCGTTGCCGATAGTTATAAGGATTTCCGTGATTTTTAAATTATATAGTAAAATATTAAAAAAAATCATTCAATATCCTGGTAATTTTTAGTTTAGAACATTCTGGATGACTAAAATTAAAGGATTAAAGAGAGTAAAATAAGGTTGTAAATTTTCGATGAAATTGACTGGACAAGGATGATCTACATTAAGTAGGAATGATAATTTATAGTTATTTTGAGGATTATAAAAACCTTTACTCCTTTTCTTAAAATCTACCTAACAGTGGTAAAATATAAAAACTTTTCCTACCTTATTTTAATTAATTATAAAAATAATTGAAATTTGTTTAGAATGGGTCTCTACAATCGTATAAAAGATAGTTTACATAGTCAGTTTTCAATATTTCAAATATTTAGTGTTCTTGGAACTGATGCTTCCGAAGGAAGAAAAGTAAGAAATCTTCTCAAACAATTTGTTGTCCAAGGCTACATTAAAAGAATCTCTAAAAATATGTATCAAAAAAAAGAAAGTAAGGAGAATAATTAACTAGTTTTTTCAAATTTTAATACATAATTGAGGAAATATAAATTTAATTAATTGACTGAATGAATCCAATACGCCTTCCCCTTTTGTGGCCACTGTTTTTTTTACTGAAAGATTTTTAAATTTTTTATATTCAATAGATGATTTAAAGTTGATTTCCTCTAGTTCTTTCATTTTTCTTAAGTCATATTTGTTTAATGATATGACAACAGGAATATTATAAATTTCTAAACCGAATAATGTTTTTAATTCATTCCATGATCGCAAATTATGATCCAAATATTCTTTCTGTGAATCAACTACAAAAATGATACCATCAACTCCTTTTAATGTAGCTGGACGGGTACTTGCATAAAAATCCTGACCAGTGACGGAATAAATCAAGAATTTTAGATTCCAATTAGCCCCTTTGAATTGTAATACACCAAAATCAAAAAATAATGTTCGACCTACAGTACTTTCAATTGAATTTACTGAATCACCTTTTTGAAAATATGAAAAAAGAGATTTTAATGATGTTGTTTTACCCGACATAGCTGGCCCATAATATACTATTTTAACTTGTAAAACTTTATTCTCACAATCAAATATCATAATATAATCTAACCCCAAAGTGAAACTATTTTATCACCTAGAAAAGATTTCCTACTATCTTCAAAAACATTTGAAAAATCTTCGCCCCATTCCTTATATATAAATGATAAAATTCTCTCAATTGGTGCATCTTCATAATCTATTGTTTCTAAAAGAGTTTTACTCCCAATTTTAGTATTAATCTCTATCCCGTTTAATAGATTCAATCTTGATAAAATAAAGAAAGCTCTTTTTGAACCTGAAAAAAAGTTTTGAATTTCTCTTTTAAATATATTCTTTTGTAACTCACTTTTTTCAATTTTAAAGTTTAATAAAGTTTTTACAAGTTCTGTATCAAGTTGATTTGGTGTAATCTTATCATTTAACACTCTTCTCATTTTAACTATTGATTTTTCTGTATCTTGAGAAATTTTCTTAAAGATATTGTCTTCAAGTGTTAAATCTACTAATTTTAAATCTAATCGATCTAAATCAATTGAAAACTTCTCGTAAAAGAACGAGATATACAAAATAGCCTTATTCTTCTCACTAATTAATTTTCTTAATTTAATTAAAGAATTTTTTTGATTTGAGCAATCTATACCGATGAGCCAAGAATCAATATTTTGAAATGTTTTTAATGCTTTAAGGCCCACCTGGCATGGGCATCTAAAATTAGCTCTCTGATAATTATAATCAATATCTTCATTTGACAGTAAGCTTTCATACTCCTCCTTTGAAATAAAATCTGTATTAAAAACATATTCTTTTCGAAAATGGACAAGTTCAGATAATTCAATTAAAAAACTATCTATTTCATCCTTATTATCTCCAATAACAATTATTGGAATTCGGTCGAGTAAACAATATAAAATTAATGAAAGATAGTGCCTTTTGAATTTATCAAGAATATAAAAGAAATCCATCATTCCACCTTATTTATTTTATAACTAACTCTCCAAGCATTCTTTTGATATCAAATGTTCGGAAATCTTGAATATTGGATGCCTCTTTAAGCAATAAATTAATTCTTTGGGTAAATTGCGGAAGAATTAATCGTATAAGACCTAATTTTTGCCTTACTTTACCAATTACAGTGCTAAAGATGGATTTTCCTAGCCCATCAATAAATTGAAATGAATTTTGACAATCTAATAAAATTGATTCTGCGGGCATTTTCTTTAATAACCAAGCACATCGATTGGCTGTTTGAAAAAGAGAATAACTCATTGCAGATATTTTATCTAGTTTTTCAGGGCTCATGTCTATTTTTTTGAGTAGTTTAGAAGCGATGAATCCTCCTTCAATGGATACAAAAGCATAATTCAAATCAGGTATAGTGAGGGAGATATTATCTAAGACTTTTCTTAATCCCAAAGATACAGATTTTGATAAGCTTAATGAAAATGGAGATAAATTAAAGTCAATTTCATCATTCTCTTTAACATTGAAACCCTCAATTATGTTCTGAATTTTCTGATTATTAAATTGTATTAATGGTGGTTTAAAAGATTCACCTGACGTTATTAAACTCATTTTAATCTTTCTTAAGCATTCACTAGTCTGCAGGAAAATTCCACCTAAATTAATATTTGGTTGAGCAGTTATAGCAATAAAGAACTCATGTTTGTCATCTATTATTCGCTGTAATTCCAAAATCCTATTTAATGAACTATGAATAGGGCTATTCAGTGGAGCAATCAAAATCTTTGCCTTTTTTCCTTCAATTAATATATATTTTAAATCTTTTGGATGTAGATGTATTCCCACGTTAAAGATTGCACTTGTAGCCGAACTTACGTTAAAAATCTCATCTTTAGAAAACCAAACTCCTGTTGATTGAATTGGATTTCCATCCCTCTGAGTTAATACCGCATTTTCAACACCTTTGATTTGCTTTATTTGGTCTAAATAAATTCCGATCTTTTCATTGAGTAGCATTTTAAACATATTATTTTGTTTTTGAAAGGTTATTCATATATTTTTATGGGTATTTTTAAACTACGAAAATTAAATTTCTTGACTCGGAAGGGTAAAAAAACAAAAAAACTTATAATATATAATTCCTTTATAATATAGTAGCAAATCGCATCTTTACCGGTGTAAGCTTGGATTACGGTAAGTATCCGTTATATGAAGAGTTTTATCATTGATGCGGTAAAAAAAATGTAGTTGTATATGGAAATATATAACTGAAGAAAGTTTAATTAAGACCCTATTTAGGTAAGAATTCCATATTTAAAAATAAGTTTTGTGATTAGCTTCACAGTTAATTCCGGTTGATCCTGCCGGACCCGACTGCTATTTGGGTGAGAATAAGCCATGCGAGTCGAATGGGAAACCTAAACTTCCCATGGCAAACTGCTCAGTAACACATGATCAACTTACCCTACAGAGAAAAATAACCTCGGGAAACTGAGGATAATATTTCATATTTGAAAAGGCTTGGAAAAGTTTTTCAACTAAAGGATAAGAAAAATGGTTTTTATTCGCTGTAGGATAGGATCGTGCTCGATTATGGTTGTTGGTGAGGTAATGGCTCACCAAGCCGATAATCGATAGGGGCCGTGAGAGCGGGAGCCCCGAGATGGGTACTGAGACAACGACCCAGGCC
>LAZR01000783.1_pt1 | contig 22072 bp, 22 predicted proteins | sample 329461 | NCBI WGS metagenome assembly LAZR01 (sample SAMN03002196, study PRJNA259156) | marine sediment metagenome | biome: sea floor; feature: Hydrothermal impacted sediments; material: marine sediment; isolation source: Loki non-amplified sample from Loki's castle hydrothermal vent sediment ...
GATTGTACCCCTGCTGGGCGAGCGACGCCAGTTCACTGCCTACAACCTGCCGTGGAATCTGATAGTCCTCGACCACTGGTGCCACGTGGAACTTCACGCGGCCATGCGGCTACCACCATTGGTCAAAGCACTGGTGATTGAAAGGCAGATGGCTATGGAGTTGGGAATATGACCGAACATGAGTCGGCCATCCTGAAGTATGCCCAGACGATCCCTCGGACGCCGGCGGCCGACGTCGCGGACTACATTGACGACCTGCAATTCCCCTCGCATGTCGGGGAGCGGTACGACAGTTTCGGCCTTTACTACGGGTGCTTGCCGCTGTTCTATCCCATCTACGGGACCTACATGTGGCACCATAACAAGGTGATGCGGCTGTGGTACCTGGCTCAGTGCCCCGCGGGGCTGGCCGGGATCACCGAAGAGGGCTTCGACCAGACCTATACGAACTGGGCCGGTGGGACGATTCGCGTTCAGAACCTCGGCGGCCGGCGGATCCGAATCGAGTCCAAGGGGTTTACGCTGAACGATCCGCTGATGCTGACGGCGGTGTTGGCGATTGCCTTCGGCGGCGGCGACGAAGAAGACCTCCTCTACAAGAGCGTGCTCGCCCGCTGCACGCGGCGGATTCGCGATGACCCCGACAGCCCGGACGGCTACAAGTTGCCGGATAAGGCGAGTGCGCCGGCCTTCCGGGCGCTCGCCCACCAGCACGGCCTTTCCGCGAAGCAGGCCGAGGCCATGTTCGCCGACATGGAGGCCAGCGATGCGCGGATGTCCGGTGAGCGGGAAACCCGTAATGGTGCCCGTAAAGCGGAGACTGAACAGAAATTGCGCGGCGAATGGGGCGATCAGTACGACGCCAATAAAGAGATAGTGAAACGGGGAACCGAGGATCATGTGCCAGAATTGAACAAAATAATGGAACAACTCGGACTCGATCAGCACCCCGAATGGCAAAAAATGCTCTACGGGGTGGGCCGTCATTCACAGGAGGGCACCATGCACACAGGCACTGGGGCGGTTACAGGTCCTGCCGACAAGGCGGGATTCAGGGCCGAGCGGGTCAAACTCGAAAGCCAATTGTCCGATATGAAAAAACAGCCTGGGTTCGATCCGATCAACACGGGCTACCGCCAGTTGATGAGCGAGCGCGACGGAATGCTCCGCAAGGAAGCCGAGGCGCACATTGCCGATCAAGCAAAAGCAGGAGTGACGCCGTGAGCGAAATCAGATTCGATCTCCACGCAATGCGCTACGGAGAGATCGTTTCCGCCGATATGGAGGGCACGGCCTACACCGAGGAGCAATGCGCCGAATGCCAGTACGAGCATCGGTGCTGCGAATTGATCATTACGTCCACCCCCGCGGAGGTGGCCGGCATCCTGCAATGGTTGAGCCTGAATTCCAAGGATGTCATGGGGATTTCACGCGCCATCCAATTTCGCGCATCGGTATTGCAGGAGCATTTCAAGAAATTTCCCGGCGATCTCAAGGCGGCCATCGTGGCGTGGGCCGGGAAGGGAATGAAGTGCATCTTCTACGACAATGAAGCCAAGCAATGCTCGATCTACCCTGTTCGCCCCATCCCGTGCCGCCGCATGTACGGTCAGGCGGATTGCCGGGATGACAATGGGCACGGGATGCGCTCAAGCCCGGACACCAAAGAAGTCATAACGGCCCGCGTGGCGCGGTTCAAGCTGCACCAGGACATGAACAGCAACATCGCCGAAATGACCACGTTGCTGGCGAACATGGCGATCAGCACGGATCAGGTTTATGTAGACCATGAATTTTATTCCAAGGACCCCGCCACTATGACCGAGGATCAGGTTATCTTTGGCCTGGCGGGCGCTCCCATCCGCAATCCTGTAGCCTTGGAGGTTGACAATGGCCGCTCCATCCGCCCCTAGCGCCCCCGAATTAGCCATCGGGCCGGTGCCTCACTCATTGTATGTCCGCAACCCGGTTGTGGCCACCGCCGTCAAATATACCTGCTACCTGTCCGCCACGACAGGGGTGGGCCAGGCGGCTTTTCTGGTAAAGAAGGAGGCGGGGGTGCCGGACATGGAAATTCACGACCTGCCGGACTGGCCGGAGGTCTTTGTCGCCCAAACCGCGACCAACGCCGGGGATGAGGAGTCTGTTGATTCTGCGGAAGACACCATCGCCGACTGGCAATAAAGGAGCATCATGCAGACCTTCATTTGCGACCGCTGCCAGCATGAGTTCGAGAGCGGGTTGGCGCGTCCCCCATGCCCGCAAGGGTGCCGCTACCCGATTGAAATGTCCTCCGTGAGCGCGGACCTCATCACGACGAGGCCGGTTGACCCGGTTGAACCTCAACCCGCGAGTCATGCGCCTTCCCCGCCAAGAAAGAAAAGAAAGACAAGAAATGATAAGGGCAAGCGGAAGCCCGCGAAAAAGCAAGAGCAACCGGCCCCGAACACCGCGACGGGTGCGCATCAGGCATACCCGGCGGCGAAAATACAGGATTCAACGAAGGTGTTCCGAGAACTGGCCCAGGTGGAGGCCGAATTGCATGAAAATAAAGCACCTGGGACGCTCACCCCGCCAGAAGTGCCTAAAAATTAGGCAGATTTGCTTGACAACGGCGAAATTCTCTGAAACTGTAGTAAAACAAAGCGCATGACGCTCCGGCAATCCGCATTCGCGGCCCGGAGTGACGCGCTAGGAAGCCAACCTTCCAGCGGATAAAGCCATCCGGCTCCGCAGGATCAGGCTGGGCAACTTCCTGAAAACTGGTTATTCAGACCACGCTTTTCAGCGGAGACCCAGCTATGTCATCACAAGCCAATCTCTTGCTCCAGTACGACTACGGCCAGAACCTGATGTTTCAGGCTCAGCAGATGCCGTCGATGCTGGAGTTTTCAGTCATGCGCGGTCTCACCGATGGTGAGAAGAAGCGCCACCACATGCTCGGCACTCAATCCCTGGTGCAGATTCAGGAACGCCACCAGGCGACCCCCTACACCCCCAACACGCACGACGACCGCTGGTCCGTTCAATCGAAGTGGGTCTCCAACGACTATTTCGACAAGTTCGATGAACTGCGCAGCGCTGTCAGCGATGTGGAGGGGCAGTACATCCGGAACGCCGTTCATGCGATCAATCGCAAGAAGGACGAGTTGATCCTGACTGCTCTCGGCGGTTCCGCCGTGACGGGCCAGACCGGCACCGGCACCCAGGCGTTGCCGTCCGCGCAAAAAGTCGCGGTCAACCTCCACACCTTCGATCCCGCGGCGGGAACGGCGGACGTGGGCCTGACCGTATACAAACTCCAGAAGGCCCTCAGCATTCTGGAAGGCGATCACGGCGGGCTGGAAGGCTTCACCTGCCATGTGGCGATGCCGTCCAAACAGAAGCAAGCCCTGATGTCGTCCACAAAGGTAGTGAGCGACCTTTACAACAACGGAAAACCGCTCACCACCAATGAACTCGCCACGTTCCTGGGTTGCCGTCTTCATGTGTACGCCGATTCGCTGATCAAGACCGATGGGAGCAGCGATGAACTGGTGTACGTGTGGATTCAGGAGGGGCTGCAAATGGATGTGCCCTCCGATACCGTGGAAACGCGGATCACCGAGGATCACACCCGCAACTACTCGCTCCAATGCTGGGCGTCGCTGCAAATGGCGGCCGTCCGGCTCGACGACAAAAAAGTTGTCGAGGTGGCGTGTGACCCGACTCCCGTAATCGTGGGTTAATCCTGGATGGAGAACTGATATGCCCGCACTGACCGCAGATTATTACTCCGTCCAGCAAACCATCGCGAATGCGCTGGAGGACGGAACTTCAACCACGCAACTTCCCCCCGGAGTGTGGGGCAAGGGCCGCTATTGCGGCACCTTCGACCTGGCCAGCGTGACGATGCTGAAAAGCGAGACGATAGGCATGGTCACCATTCCGGCCGGGGTGATCGTCACCAGCATCGACCTGTTGATCTCGGCCTCGCTGTCAACGGCCGTGATCGCCATCGGTTCGACCGTGACCGCCGCGAAATATCGCGCGGCCCTGGTGCACACCACTCCGCTCATCAATTGGATCAGATTCATGGTTGCCGCGACGCTGGTAACCCAGGCGGCGACTCCGATCGCTACCAAGGAGTTGATCCTCATCACCAACGATGCGACGGCTGACATGCCCGCCGCCGGGATCATCGGCATGGTCGTGAACACACTGGAGCCTTGACATGCCCTGGGAATATGCTCCGGCGCGTATCCTGACGGCATTGGCATCGGCGGCTCGTACTACGGCTGCCTCCCCTCACAACTCCGATTCCCTGGAATCCAAAGGGCGTCGGGGTTGTACCGTCCATGTGGATGTAACCCTTGACCCAGATATCGTATCCATCGTCGCTAAGTTGCAGGCATTGGATCAGGTAACGGGAGTCTGGGCGGATATTCCGGGGGCTGTCACAGCAGCTATCGCGGCGACCGGGCATAGCGATTTCACGGTGTATCCGGGCATTGGGGAGACAGCCAACGTCTCGGTGAGCGATATCATGCCCGCGCAGTTCCGGGTCGTAGTCACCCACACTGGCGGAACCACCATGTCCTACAGTGTAGTGGTGGAAATGCTGGCTTAAAACGGATGAGCCGTGCCCACGAAGACCAAGATCGCCAACGTCGCCATGGCCCTGCTGGGCCAGGGGCGTTTCACCGACGTGGATACGGACACCAACGAGCACGCCAAGTGGGTGCGTGACCTGTGGGACAACTCGCTGGACGAGGCCCTACGCGCCCATCCCTGGAATTGGGCCACGCATCGTGTCTCGTTGGGCGAGAACCTACTGCTGCAATCCGAAGCTTTCGACAACACCTCCTGGCTCAAGACCAACGTCACGGTGACGGCGGATCAAATCCGTGCTCCTAACGGAACACTGACCGCCGATCTGCTGGACGACTCCGGCGTGATGGTTGAAGGCACTGTCGTCCAGTTCGTGGCGGTCCCCAACAATTTCGAATCGTACACCCTTAGCATCTACCTGAGGGAAGGCACCGCCGCCATGACGCGCCTACTGCTGGCCTTTTTGTCACCATGGGACGTGTCCACCGCCACTTATGATTCCAAATCATTCAACGTCGCCACGGAGGAACTCGACCCCGGGGTTATATTTTTCAAGTCTGACGGAACCAAGATGTACGTACTTGGAAACACCAACGACATGGTTTTCCAATACTCCCTTTCCACCGCCTGGGAGGTGTCCACGGCCACCTATGATTCCAAATCATTCAGCGTCGCCACGGAGGAACCCGATCCCCAGGGTATATTTTTCAAGCCCGATGGCACGAAACTATACGTTATTGGAGTCGCCAACGACACGGTTTATCAGTACACACTTTCAACCCCCTGGGACGTGTCCACCGCCACTTATGATTCCAAATCATTCAACGTCGCCACGGAGGAAAATAACCCGGAAGGTTTGTTTTTCAAGCCCGACGGCATGAAACTATACGTCGTTGGATTTATCAACAAAACGGTTCATCAATATTCCCTTTCCACCGCCTGGGAGGTGGACGTGACATGGAGTTCCCCCCCCACGGTGAGCGCGGGAACCATCGAGGATATCGGTGACGGCTTGTGGCGGGTCAGCATGACGCAGGCGAACAACGGCACCGGCAACAAAACCCTGACCGTGACGATCTCCCCCGCCGGGGCCGTCCCATCGGCCACCGGCACCGTCTACGCATGGGGGGTGCAACTGAGCCGGAACACGGCCCGCATCGGGTACGTGAAGACCACCACGGCGGCGATTCAGGCCATTTACCCGCTCGGTTTCAAGTACGGCTGGCCGCTGCCCACCGACTGGCTGCGCGAAATCGACGTGAACGATGGGGACCTGAACTACAAAATCGAGGGAGACTATCTGTTCACCGACGATCCAAACCCCACCGTCCGCTACGTGCGGCAGATCACCACCGTAGCGAATTTCGACGCCCTGTTCGCGCACGCGCTGTCCGTGCAACTGGCGATGGACCTGTGCCAGGTAATCACCGGCAGCCTCAAACTGATGGATATGCTGGAAAAGAAGTGGAACCGAGCACTGGGCCAAGCCCGCACAACCGATTCCCAGGAGGACGGCGAGGACAAGCGCCTGGTGCCGGCCTGGATCGCCGCCCGCCGGACAGGGGTCTGATCATGCCCCGTCAAATCGTCCGCCAAGCGAGCTTTGGAGCCGGGGAATTCGCTCCCTTGGCCCTTGGCCGCACCGATCTTCCGCAGTACGGCGCGGGCCTCAAGCAACTCTCCAATTTCATCGTATCGCCGCAGGGATCGGCCACCCGCCGCCCTGGATTCAAGCATATCGGGGCGGCGAAGTCGTTTGCGCCGGTTGAATTCACGGAGAGAGCGAATCCGAAGAATTTTATATTGATCACTGTTATTTGGGCGGCGGAATTGAAATTACTTGTAGCCGTTGGAGAGGCAGACGGCACCGATGCGTACATTATCACCAGCCCGGACGGCGTCACCTGGACCGAAAGAACCAATCCCAAGAACTTCACACTCAATGAAGTCGTGTGGACAGGGTCCCTGCTGGTGGCAGTCGGCCTTGCAGACGGCACCGATGCGTACATTATCACCAGCCCGGACGGCATCACCTGGACCGAAAGAACCAATCCCAAGAACTTTCATCTCATATCAGTCGCATGGACAGGGTCCCTGCTGGTGGCAGTCGGTAAGCCTGACGGCACCGATGCGTACATTATCACCAGCCCGGACGGCGTCACCTGGACCGAAAGGGCTAATCCTAAGAACTTTCAACTGCAAGGGGTGACATGGACAGGGTCCCTGCTGGTGGCAGTCGGCCTTGCAGACGGCACCGATGCGTACATCATCACTTCGCCCGGCGACGTGTCCAACCACGCCCAATTCGCGTTCTCCGGCGCAACCGGCAGCCCCTACATGCTGGAATTCGGGCAGGAATATATCCGTTTCATCCGGGACGAGGTTCAACTTGAATCCTCGCCGGGCGTTGCTTACGAGGTTGTTACCCCTTGGGACGCCCAGGATGTGAAAGAACTCCAGGTCGCCCAGGCCCATGACGTGATGTACCTGGTGCATCCAAGTTACACGCCCCGCAAGCTGGAGCGCACGGGAGAAGAAACCTTCACTCTCACGGACCTGATGGACCAGACCACGATGGACGTGAACCGCGTCAAATCGACCTTCAAACTGTGGGACGGCCCTTACCTGCCCGACAACCCCACGGTGTCCACGATGACCCTATCCGGCACCGGCACGGGGTCCAAGACCCTCACGGCCAGTCTGGCGTCGTTCGTCTCCACCGACATAGGCCGCATCTTCCGTATCTTCTCGAAAGTCGATGGCAGCAACGTTTGGGGCTGGGGCGTTATCACGGCGTACACCAGCACCACCGTTGTGACGATATTCATGGTGGAAGACCCCAGCACCACATCCGCCGAGACCCGCTGGGCGCTGGGGGCGTGGAGCCGCACCACCGGCTATCCCGGCGCCATTTCGTTCTACGGGATGCGGTTGTGCTTCGCCAACACGAAAACGGAACCCATGAGCGGCTGGACCAGCATCGCGTTCTCGTTCGAGGAGTTCGATCCCACCGCCGTTGACGACACTGTTTTCGCGGACAATGGAATCACCTTCACCGTCGCCAGCCGCCGGATGCTCCCGATTCAATGGCTGGAGGCGGGCGCGGACCTGATGGTCGGCACGAAAGGCGGGGTTTTCCGCATCGACGGTGGCCCTGACGCCAATTTTTCGGCGACGGCCATCCGGGTGCGTGCGGCCTCGGGCTATGGGGCCGATACGCCCCTGCCCGCCCTGATCGGCGAAGTGCTGATCTACGCGCAGCAATCCAAGCGCATCGTGCGGGGCCTTTCGGCGAGGGAAACCATGGACGTGCTCTCGCAGCCGGACATGACCCTTTTGGCCGGGCACATCGGAAAATCCGGGATCGAGCAAATGGCCTTCTCCTCGGTGCCGTCGTCCATCGTGTGGATGCGCCGCGCCGACGGGTTGCTGATCGGCCTGACGCTCAACCCGGTAACGCAGATCGTCGCCTGGCACTCGCACCAACTGCCGGGGTCGCTCACCGGCTCGGACTGGCCCGAGGTGCTCTCCATCGCCGTGCTCTCCATCGCCGGGCACGACCAGCTGTGGACCATCGTCAGGCGCACCGTGAACGGTTCCACGGTGGAGCACCTGGAGGCGATGCAACTCCCCTTTGATTCAGCCCGGGACGACCAGGAGGATGCCTGCTACCTCGATGCGGCCGTATATTACAAAGGCGCGTCCACCACGGTAATCAGCGGCCTGGATCACCTCGAGGGCGAATCGGTGTCGGTGTATGCTGATGGGATAAAGCAGATCGACCAGATTGTGACCAATAATTTACTGCTTTGGTCGGAGGATTTCACAAACGCGGTGTGGACTGACCCTAGTGCGGGGTGGTCGGTAGTGGCAAATAATCAAACAGACCCGAATGGAGTCGCAAGCGCAGCGGACACGATCACACAAGACGGAGCAGCGTCGCTTCTAATTCGGCAAAGTCTGACGATTGCCGATGGAAGTAGTTTTTCGATTTGGGTCAAACTCCTAACAGGAACATTCACTGGCTTCACCATAGATCACGGCGATGGAACTATGCAAGATATGCTCTCGCAGTTGGGAGCGGTTGGCGGTGATTGGGTGAGAGTGGAAGCGACCGCAATGGTCAAGGGCGCTGGCGCTTTTTTAGACCTACAAGTTCAAGGCGGAAGTGGGGCTACTTTTTCTCTTTGGGGGGCGCAGTTTCAGGAATTACCAACCGTCTCAGGGTATATCCCAACACAATCCGCCACGGTGCTAAACGTCATCCCTCTTGCCACAGCCGCCTCGGTTGTTTGGACCGGCCTGGACTATGAAAGCTTGTCCAACTTGGAAACCTTGCCGGTGAAGGCGCGGGACCTGGAGATCGCCAAGGTGAAGGTGATAGCCACGGTGGTCGAGGTGCTGGATACCAATGGGCTGCAAATGGGCGTTAGCGCGGCCACCTTGTCCCCGCTGCACCCATCGCTGCAACCTGATACTTGGGTTTCGGGTGCTCTCAAGCCTCTCGTTACGGACGACCGGGAGCACAACTGGGCGGGTCTGGTTTCAACCAGCACACGGCCCACCGTGCTGATCCGGCCAGACGGACCGCTGCCCGCGACGATCATCGGGCTGACGCATTTAATCGAATATGACCATGTGTGATCTATGGAATGGTTAGTCGCAGGGATGGCCATCAGCGCCCTCTCCTCCTTGTGGGGATCGCGGGCCGCCGCCGACGCCATGGAGGCCCAGGCGAGGATCGCCAGGGTGCAAGGCCAGATAGCCCTGCAAACTTCAAAGTTCTCCGCCCGGATGCAACTGAAAGCGGGGCGGCAGGAAGCCACTTTCCGGCGCCGTGAGTCCCGCCGCGCCTCCGGGGCCGCCGTGGTGTCCGTGGCGGGGGCGGGCATCGAACTATCCGGCTCGCCTATGAAGGTCATCGGAGCGCGCATACACGGCGATGCGGTGAATGCGGCCCGGGTCGTCACCAACGCGCAAGTAAGGGCCTTCTCCGAACGCGCGGAGGGAAAGGCCAAAGGGCTTGGATTCAGGGCGGACGCCGCGGCCCTCGATGAACGGGCGCGCATCACCCGCGTTACCGGATGGCTGAATGCCATCGGGGGTGGAATGAGCGCCGTGGGAGGTTATTACGCAATGACCTCGAATCCCAATTCTAACCCTTGGTCCCTGGACGGGAGATACGGATACTAAATGGCCGAGAATCCCGTTTTCACCGATCCAGGAGCGTTCCAGGCTCCCGTTCCCGCTGCTCCCCGTGTGCCGGATGCGTCGCCCGCCTATGCCGCGCTGGGGAGAATCGGAGAGGACCTGAAAAAACTGGGGATGGTGATCTACCAGGGCGAACAGGCAAGGGAGGTTTTGGATGCGCGGATCGGCCTGGGGAAAGAATTCCCGGATTTGGTGCGGAAAGCCGTCGCGGCGCCGAAATTCGAGGATACGCGGAGGATTTTCAACGAAGGCGTTGCCAAACTCCATGACAAATGGTCAAGCGCGGGCATGGACCCCCGCACCCAAGCGGACATCGGAAACATATTTGAAGTCCAGGGTATCAAGGCGTCGGCTGAAATTGCGAAGGACGTTACCAAAAAGATGGCCGATGCGTTCCTTGCCAAAACGATGGAAAGCTTGGAACAGATTCAACAGAAAGCGGTGGCAAGCACCGGCGCCGAATTTGAAATACTGAAGCAGGAAGTCATCGATTTAACGGATGGTCTGGTGAGTTCCGGAACCCTGACCAAAACCGCTGCATACGCGAAAGGACTTGAGGTTATCAAGGGGATGGAGGCCGAGCGGGAGGAAGCCGATGAAGCCGCCGTAATCGAGTTGAGCCAGTCCGACCCCGTGGCGGCCCTGGAGTTGGCGGACACGACGCTGGAAGGGAAAATGCGGGCGCGGTGGGTCGCCCGGCTGCGCGATACCAATGAAAACCGCGAGAAAGCCACCGAAGCCGCCAAGGTGCTCGATCTGGCCGAGACGGACCCCGCCAAGTTCCTCGATCTGGTCAAAAGCAAGGACTTTCTGAGCGGCTTGGACATTGACCCCATTGCCCTCCGAAGGATCAAGCGCGAGGGCGAGAGTATTGCAAAGGCGGAGTTGAAGCGCCAGGACAGGGCCGCGCTGATCAAGATGGCACGGGAGAAGGGAAATCCGGCAGCCGTTGCCGCGCTCAAGGCCGGGAAATTCCGCTATCTGGAAATCGACGCTACTGAGGCGAATATTACCCGGCTGGTGAATATCCAGGAAGACGATGAAAGGCGCGATAAAGCCGATGCCGACAGGGTGGCCACCGGGGCGCTGCGCGATATCGAGTCCGGTGCGGGGAAAGAGGAAGCTCTTCTGGCGGTTGACGATGTGGGGCTTTCCGAACCGGCGGCGGCGGCGGAGCGGTTGCGGCTGACCAACGCGCTGGATGCGGAAGAAAATGCCCTGCTCTCCAAAAATGAGCAAAAGGAACGCGCCGTCCAGAAGGGGAAGGCGCTGGACTTCCTGCGTGAGAATGGTCCAAAAGCCGCCTTTGAAGCGGCCAATGCCGGAGAAATCAAGCTGGACCCACTGCCGCTGGCGCTTTACAAGATCAAAGCCCAGGACGCCTGGGACGTCGAACTGCGCGACGATGAGACCGCCCAGGCCGGAAACATGCTGCTGGACAACCCCGCTGGAATGGCGTCTTTGCTCCCGGCACTGACCCATCTATCCGATACCCAGAAAGTGCAGTTTCGCTCCATGGCGGATCGGGCGGTGAAAGTGAAGTTGAACAAAGAAACATGGAATAAATTTCTCAACGGGCTGCGCGGCAACCCCTGGCAGAAACTCAATGACCTCAAGGCCGGGAAATATAAACTCGATGACCAGGCGCAGTTCAAGGCCGAAGACATTGCGTTGAGGGAGATCGCCCGCCGCGATGCCGCCTGGAAGCGGAGCCAGACCGGGAAGAGACGCGCACTCACAATCGACCTCGACAACGAACTCAACTCCATGATCATCAACGGAGTAGCGACCCGGCCGGGGGCGGTTTCGGCGATGGTCCGCGCCACCCTGTCGGGATTGTTCGAGCCGGAGGAACTTTCCAGCCTGAAGGAGCGGATGCAATTGGCGGCGAACGGTTTCCTTAAAATAAAAACCCTTGACGGCCAAACTCCGGGGCAAATACGGGAAACCCTCAAAAGCCTCGAACCCGCGCCCGGCGATCATGTGGTTTTCCGCAGGGGGATTTACCTGGAGGCTGTCCGGGAGAAGGATCGGATCATGAAGGCCCGCACCGAGGACGGAGCGGGAGCCGTGGAGCCGTCCACGGGGCCAAACAACGGGTCGGAGGCGGCGATCACGCGGTCATACGCGGCGCAATCCGAGCGCGGCGTTCTCTCCTTTAACCAGAGGCCCAGGCCCAACGCCCAAATTGATTTCATCGTCAGCGCCTGGAAGGCATCCAAAAACCCGGATGAGCGCATTCCATTAATATTGGATGCGGTGGAAATAGCTGGGGACCACGGCGAGGCCGTGATGGAACAGCTGATTGAACGGGGCGTGAAAGAATATACCCGGTTGTATCGCAGGAATGACATTCACTTTTCCCGGAATCTGGACGAGTCCCAGGTGTTGTCGAACACGGAAAGCCGAGACCTTTTGCAAAAAGACGTGCGCATTCAATTGGACGAGGACACCGCCCGCAACTTTGCCGCCTACGCCAATACCATGCCGCCAGGGACATCCAAACCGGCGGCGTACTTTCAGAACGCCATGGTGCTTTACGCCCGCCTCATGGCCTCCAGGAACGACCCCAACGCCGCCGATACAGCCTTTCGGGATTTCTTCCCCAATTTTGTTTTCACAGGCACTCTCCGCATTCCACGGGAAGTGATGGCCCAGGGTGGTTTCCAGGCGAAGCTCAACCGCATGATGGACCACATGGTCAAGCGAGGCGTCATGTTGCAAGACCCGGTAATACCAAGGGGCATGACGCCTGAAACCTACAAACTCGCCCTTCTCAACGCCCGTTTCTACACGAACGCCAAAGACAAACGGGTCAATATTTGGGTTGGCGACATCAAGTTGAAAAGCAATAAGGGTCCCTCGATTGGATTCAGCTTCGATGAAGTGGCGGCCATGCCCTTTGGGCCGGAGGTGTTGGAGCAAGCCACCGTGGAATTGGAAAAAGGTCAAAACCTCACGCCCGAAAGGATAAGCGAGTTGTCCCGCGACGCCCTGCAAAGGGGCGTTGCGCCCCGGAATCTCGACGCCCGCGCCAGAGAGCAATGGCAAATCGAGGAAAACAAACGCCTGGATAGGACCTCCAAAAGGCTCCTTGAACTCCATCAAGCGCGTGTCCGGGAGGGCCGCTGATGGCGATGCAATTATACTCCGAGCCGGAATCCTCTTTTCTGGAACAACAAGGGATCGCCGACACCTACAGGCCGGATTTCTGGACCACCTTCGGGGCTGCGTTTGGCGAGGGGTTGCGCATGACCTCCGTGAGCGCCCTGGCCGACATCTACCGCACCAGCACACTGTTCGCCGACGAGGAGGACATGATCGGCGAAGACCTGTGGAAAGAGTCGATTTGGAGCCGCCCAGGATTGAAGTGGTTCCGGGGCATGACCGAGGACCATGCCCGGATATTGGCCGAGCGATGGGAAATCAAGCAACAGCGCGATTTCATCCTGGCGCGAGGCGGGACGTTGACCACTTTCGCCGGGTTCATGGCGGGCGGGATGCTGGACCCGGTCAACCTGATTCCGTTCACCGGGGGCCTGCGGGGCGCCAAGCTGCTCTCAGCCATCGGCCAGGGGGCCAGGAACAACGCTTTCATCGAGGCGGGCCTGCAACCCCTGCTGGCGGCCCAGGCGGAGCGTTTCCAGGAGAATTACGATGCCCAGATGGCGGCCACCAACATCCTGGCGGCGGCGGGCCTGGGGGGCGCTTTCGGGGGTCTGGGGAACATCCTGGGCAAGATATCCCCCACCCTGCGGGCGTTTGCCACGCAAAAGGCCGTGGTGGACGTGGTGAACGAAAATCCGGTGGATGTTTCCGGGTACATCGGGGACAAGTACGATGCAAACGCCCTGGTGCGCTCCGAAATGAAGGGCGAGTTCAGGCCGTTTGAACTCCCCGGCCCGAGCGGGCGGATAGAGGACATGCCCCCCGTGATCGGAACCATCGACACGCCCGGCGGTCTGCGCACCCCGGAGCAGCAATGGTTGATGGATCACCTGGACATCGGCGAGGACACGGTGCGGGCGATGGATATTTACAAAGGATTCGATCTCACACCGGAAAAACAGAGGTACCTTGAGGGGAGAGGACTCCCACGGAATGAGATTGACTTTTTGCAAAACTACCTGGACGGCCCCACCACGCCCTTCAAAACCCTGGACGCCCGCGCCCTGCCCGAGCCGGAGCGCATCGCCGAGGAACCGGAGAGCACGGCCCAGCCCGGACGCCTGGAGGAAGCGGACGAGGCTGAAATCCGGCAACTGGACGAGCAGTTGAGGTCGATGGAACCTGAACGGGCGCCGGACGCGGAGCCGGAAGCCCGGCCCGAGATCAAGGCCGCCGACGAGGCCGCCGCCGCCGATGTGAAACGCGCCAAGGCTTACGAGGACGCCGCAATCTGTCTTTCGAGTTAAACGATGACCGCACGTTGCCAAAAAATGCTGGAGGATCAGGGCCTCTCGCCCAAGGAGGCGAAGGAGATTATCCGCAATCTCAACGCCGCCGCAAAACGATCGGGGGTGAAGGCCCGCGCCTCGGTGATCCTGAAACGGATGGCCAAGGAGGAAGCCGCGAGACTGCGGGAACAGGCCAGCCGGAAGAAACTCAACGCCCGGAGGGACGCCATCAAGGAATCGGAACTGCTTACCGAGATAGACCAAGCGAAGAACCGTTACGACCAGATAGACGGGTTCTACACGGGCAGCAATAAATTCCGCGCCTCCGTCGCCGCCGAGCAGAAGTGGAAGCGCAACGATTGGATGGGGGGTCTCACGTTGGAACTGAAAACGGAGATTCACGGGTTTTTCAGGTTGGCGCGATCCAAGGCGTTCCAGAACGACGTGTGGGATGAACTGTACGGTGATCTCGTTCAATCAGTGACCGGTAACGAGGACGCTTTCAAGTTTGTCAAAATCGCCGACAAGCACAGCAAGCTCGGGTTGCAGCATGCCAGGGACGCCGGCGCTCCCATTAGCGAGATTCCCGTCTACGGCATCCACCAGATACACGATCCCAGGCGGATGCTCAAGGCGGGGGAGGAGCAATGGTTGCGGGACCTGCTGCCCGGCCTGGACCAGGAGCGCACCTTTGGCGTCAACGATCCCAACAAGTTCGTCAAGAACTCCTTCGACAACATCACCACCGGCACCAAGTCCGAAGGGGACGCGGTGGGTGGCGGCATGTCCCTGGCCAACCGCCTGGCCCGCAGACGGGTATTCTTCTTCAAAAACGCGGAGGAGGCCAAGAAGTACAACGCCAAGTATGGCGTCGATGATCCCATCGCCTCGATATTCAACAGCCACGCCAGCCTTGCGGAGGATGTGGCGCTGATGGAGCGGATGGGCACCAACCCGGACGCCATGCACAAGAAGATCATCAAAACCTTCGAGCGGGATATCTTGAAAGAGCGCGGGCCGGAGCGGAAACTGCTCGGCAAGAGGGTGTTGAACTGGATGGACCCCATCTCGGCGCTGAACAACCGCTATGCCGCTATTTCCAAGGCATCCAGCATCCCGGCCAACGCAAACATCGCTCATTGGACGCAGGGAGGGCGGAATTTTATTCACACCACCAAGATGAACAATGTGGTGATTACGGCCTTCGCGGACCTGCCGTTTCGGATAGCGAACGCGCAGACCAACGGGATCGGCATATTCTCCGGCTACGCGCAAATGTTGAAGCAGTTCACGGAAGGGCCGAGGACCCCCGCCAAAGATGAAATATTGCGGGGCCTCGCCGTGGCGATGGACGGGACGCTGAACACCATCCACAGCCGCGTAGGAATGGGGGGGGACGTGCCGGGGGCCATGTCCAAGGCGGCAAATTTGATGTTCAAGCTGAACCTGCTGACCCCCTGGACGGATTTCAATGACGCGGGACACGGTTTCATGCTCTCGCACAACCTGGCCGAGAACGCCGGGAAACGCTTCGACGACCTGGAACCCCTGCTGCGGGAAACCCTCGGCATGTACCGCATCAAGGCTGAGGATTGGGACGCCATGCGCAAGGCCGTCGCCACCATCGAGGGCGGGCAATCGTTCATCACCACGGAGACCATCAGGGCGCACCCGGATATTCAGAACAAGGAGGCGCTGGCCAAGATGCTGGGAACCTATTTTGTCAACGAGACGGACATCGGCGTACCGAAGCCGGGCGCCAAGGAGCGGGCCATAATGCTCGGGGGGGCGCAACCGGGGACGGTATATGGGGAGATGGCCCGCTTCATGCTGATGTACAAGACTTTCTCGATAACGATGCTCTCCAAGGTGATTCCCAACGCCCTGCGGGCCGGTGTGCCCGGCTTCATTCATCTTGCGGTGATGTCCACCATCGTCGGGTACATGTCCCACTCGATAAAACAACTGCTGGCGGGCAAAACGCCGCTGGACCCGCTGTCGGTGAAAGCTGCCGAGGCGGGGATGCTACAGGGCGGGGGCATGGGCTTCCTGGGGGACGTGCTGCTCAACGACTTCAACCAGTACGGGCGCTCCTTCCAGGATTTCGCCATGGGGCCGGGGGCGGGCGTCGTCGGGGATGTTTTCAAGATCGGTTCCGGGCTTGCCAGGGGCGAGGACAAGTCGGCCCAAGCCTTCCGCGCTGTGATGGGCAACACGCCTTTCATCAACCTGTTCTACACCCGGCAGGCCATCGACTACCTGTTCACCCACCACGTCCAGGAAATGCTCAATCCGGGTTACCTGCGGCGCTACGAACAGCGGGTGAAATCCGAGAACGATCAATCATTCTGGCTTCCACCATCGGACACCATCGCGGTGGGCGGGGGGTTCCGCTAATGCCGAAGAAGATCATCAAACTGGCGGACATCATAGTCGCCAACGAAATACGCACCAACGCGACCAAGGCGAAGCCGGAAGGTGTCGTTATTGATCCGGCGGGGGTTGGCCCATTCCTTGCTCTGGTCGGCGGAACCATGAGTGGCGCCATCGCCATGGGCACCAATAAGATCACAGGTGTGGGCGACCCTGATTCTGCTCAGGATGTTGCCACAAAAGATTATGTTGACATAGACGCTGCTACGGTTATAAAAGCCGGGTTTAATTTAGCGGGCGGTGGTACCATTACCCTCGCTGCGGGGGGGCGATTCGGCTGGTCGGCTCGGCTTATAGTAATAGCCAATGGAAGGGGGACACATTTCAGTATCAATGGTTTCTTTGATATTACGCAGCCTACTAGCGGAACCTGCACCGGAGTTGGTGGTGCCTCAAACCAAACTTGGAATGCCTCTGGTATCCCGCTAGGTGGTGCTTGGCTGGCGCTTTATTACATTTTACCCATTGGTTCCAGTAGTACCTCCGTTGCCGCCAATTTCCGCCTGGTTAACTATACGGGCGATCTAGAAATTCCCGATCATTGGATATTGGTGGCTGTTAATAATTGGGATTCCACTGTTCTTAAAGTCTGCACGGGGATTTATTTGCGCCTTGGCCAGTCTCGTTTGAATCAAGACGGAGCAGGCAGCGGCTTGGATGCTGATGCGCTTGATGGGGAGGAGGGGGCGTACTACCAACCTTATTGGAATAGAGCGGGCACGATCTTATCTCCTAAAACTGCTGGTGATGACATTTCACTGGAATTTGGAGACTTGATATCTGAACAGAACCCTGATGCCGTTAATGCAATTAGAATAAAAGCAACTGCTTCTGATGTGGATGTTGTTCTTGGGGATGGAACAGGCTACTTTACTGTTTGGAATGTAGCAGATAATAATGCTGTTTTTCATGTTGATAATGTTGGAAACACAGAAGTAAAAGGATATTTAGATGTAAATACTCATAAAATATTAAACGTAGTAGACCCAACAGCGAATCAAGAGGCCGCGACAAAGAAGTATGTTGATGATAATGCTGGTGGAAGACTAGTACTAATTCAAGCACAAAGTGCAAGCAACAATGCTGTAATTGATTTCACCAGTGGGATAGATGGCACCTATAATACGTATCTGCTAGTTGGTTCAAATATTGTTCCAGAAACTGATAATGTTATTCCATTTTTGAGAGTTAGCATAGCCGGAACATTTAAATCAGGAGCATCAGATTACAATTGGACTTCATTTCAATTCAATGCGACAGGTTCCAACCATTCCGGTGATACAGCAGATAATGAAATTCAAATGGGGGCAATAACAGTGGGTTCTGCTGCTGGTGAAAATTGTAGTTTCTTTGCTTTTATAAATGGGCCATCTAATACAGCATTAAACAAAATGATAGGTGGGATGCATTTCAATATAAATCAGCTTGGTAATGTCTTTGGACAGATATTTTCAGGCAGTTATATGGCAGGAACTGAAGCCATTGATGGCATCCAAATGGGATTTCTAAGCGGCAACGTGGAATCCGGTGAACTTGCACTTTATGGTCTGGCGAAGACATGAGAGCTAAAACTAAATTGGTCAACGGGATAAGGGTTGATTTGAGCCGGGAAGAAGCTGCTCAAATTGAAGCTGAATGGGCAGCTGAAGCTGCGAAGCCTGGGCCGCCGACTCCCCGGAACATGGAACAGGAAATAGACGCCTTGAAAGCTAGAATCACAAAACTGGAAGTCAAACAAAAGAGGTAAACCATGGCCCTATTCTCAAAATCACTGAACGCCGTCCTGAAACATGAGGGCGGCTACGTTCACGACAAGGACGACCGGGGCGGAGCCACCAACCTTGGGATCACACAGGCCACGCTGGAGGCTTGGCGGGGCAAGGATGTCACCGCCGAGGACGTGAAGGCCCTGACCACCACGGAGGCCTCCGGCATCTACAAGGCTCGGTACTGGGACAAGATGAGCCTGGACCTGATTCTCTCGCAGGATTTGGCCGGGGCCGTGATGGATTTCGGGGTCAATGCCGGGGTCAAGGCCGCCGGGAAGGCGCTGCAAAAGGCCGCCAACTGGGTGCAAAAGGATCGGTTGAGGGGAGAACTGGTGGAGGATGGCGCTATCGGGACCATCACGGTTCGCTTCGTCAACACGACAAATGAGCGGCTCCTGCTGCTGAAATTCTTCGAGGTGCGGACGCGGTACTACACCTCCATTACCCGGCGCCGCCCCGTCAACCGGAAATTCCTCTACGCCTGGATGAAGCGGTCCTTGGATCACGTTTGAGGCACCATGAAAGTCCCTGGATTGATAATTTTAGCTTCCACATCTTCCGTGATCGGCAGCGATGCGGACAGGGGATTCCTGTTGGCCGTGCTGGGGGTTGGGGCTTTGGTGTTCTACCGGCTGAAACGCAAATTCAAGAAGGAACCCATCAAAACATGGAAGGCATGGCTGGATCGAAACATCGTGGAACTCGGCCTGGTATCGGTGATTGCGCCCGGGTCGTTCAGGATGATCCTCGACCTCGTAAAAGAGGTTATCGGTAAGTTATAAAATATTCTTCGAACAGGGAGGTTGAAATGCCAATACCCGCAATCGTGGCCGCGATCCTGCCCACCATCATCGAGAAGGTGTTTGGGAAAAAAACCAAACAGGTCATCGAGGGGGCGGAGAAGGTGCTGGAGGCAAAGGGCCTGATTCGCTCCAAAACGGCTCAATTCGCGTCAGGAGCGCTCGCGGGCAAGCTGCTGGCCCTGTGGGTGCTTCCGTTGCCTGACAAGGTCCTGTGGGCGCTCTCAGCGGTAATCCTGGTGGAATATGTCGGATCAATCGTACTGAGGCTGAAAACAAAGGAGTCGGTGTGAACAGGAACTATTTTCCATCGGCCCCGCCCCCACCGAAGGATTCCGAGGAAAAGGGCGGGAAGAAGAAACCGTCGAGCCGTGGCGGATGGCCTTATGAGCGTGAATGAAGCCATCCTAACGAATGCCGACCCCGCTATCCGCGAGGCCCTTCAGGTCCTGCTGGACGCTGGTATCGAGACCTTTGAGTCATGCCAAGGTGGATCAGAACATTCTTTCCATAAGCCCACAATCCGTTTTCATGGGAACAACATGGAGGGATTTCGCGCATACGCTGCCGCGAGTAATTGCGGACTCCGCGTCTACGCTCTGCGTCGTGTTTACGATATTGTGGATGGAGAGCTAACCGGACCTTGGTGGGAGTTGGTTTTCCATCAAAGTCCGGTTTCACGCTAACTTAAATCTTTGCAGCGGTTGCAAAGTGGATGACCGCCCGTGCCCTGCTTGAGGTAACGTGCCTCGATATTATTCCCATCGACGCACTTGTCGTTATTGTGATGCACCCTTGCAGCTGGGTGGGTTGAGTGAAACGGGGGGACTTTCGCCATATCTCTACCTCCATTGATGAATTCCACACGGCTTCATGCCGCGATATAGTGGATTTTCCCATTCGTCCTTAACGAAGTCTACCGTCTTCCGTTAATTTTATTTTCAAACTGAGTCACTACCGTCAAGCCAAGGAGGGCGAAATGATTACCTTATGGATGATGATCATGGCGGCGTCGCCGCTCGCGCCGTCAACGGACGTGCTCCGGGAGGTGTGCATGCAGACCGGGGGCGTGAAAATGACCGTCCAGGAAGGGGTTGCGACGGACTACTGGACAGGGGAGGTGTATAAGACCATCGTGATGAAATGCTTGGGGCCTGGAAAAAATCCGGGGCCGCCGAAGGTGGAGGCCTAGAACAGCCGCCGCCTGGTAAAATGCGTGAGGGCCTAGAACAGCCGTCCCGCCAGCCACACCGCTCCGGCCACCAGCAGGATCGGCACGGCCATCAGCGCCCAGGTGGCGAGCATGCGCAGGGTCTTGTCGAAGTTGAACATTTCAACCGTTGAGATTATAGTGGGTTTCTCACCCTTAAACCAAGGATGCACACCATGTTGAATATCGACGCCAATAACAAAAAAGCACGAACTATCTTTACCCTCGAAGCCGATCTACAAGCTCAGCAAAAAGGTCGTCCTTCAAAGCAATCGGATCAATCTGAACGCTTAAGACCGTCTGGCAATGAGGGCAAAGATAGGAAATTGCATTCCACTGCTTCCCGAACAACGCGCCAGCAGTAACAGACTCAAGAGTTACGGATGCGATAATCTTGTCGCACTTCGGGCATTTACCGGTTGTCATATTGCCTCCTCTTTTGGCATTTGTTTTTCCGGCTAAATTATCGGCGGGGTTTTCTATTTTAATAGTGCGTAAGTCAGTAATTGGCCTTCAATGTATACTTGGTAAATCCTATCAATTCCCCACGCATCTCTAACAAAAGGAACTGAGGAATTTCGGGTTCTCAGAATAGTGGAGCCATACTGGAAACGGCATGAAAACCTAAATTGCCATTGAAACATCCCGGTACCTTCCGACACCTCATAGATTGCCCCCCTGTTGCAGCAATTGGATGGCGTAATATCGACGCCGGTAAATGTTATGTTTTGTTCGCAGTAATCCACACCCGCGTTAAATGACATATAGATTGCGCCAGGGGTAACCTCCTCTTGGCCACCGTCCCCGCCGCCGTCCCCACCCCCGCCGCATCCCACCAACAGAATCAGAATCACCACCCATCCGAAGTGTTTCATCTCGTCCCTCCTTCATCTAAATTTACCCACTTTCCTCCGTCGTCTTTTCATCCTGATCCAGATTTTTTTTTGATGTCTGCCAACCGCGCATTTTCTGCTTTCAAGCGTTCAAGTTCATCCAAACAGAAACCTAGCGCCCTATCAGTATTCTGAGATGGCGATTCCTCCTTACTGTTTCCGCGCATGGTTTTGCCTTCACCGGTTAAAAACCAGTCCACACTAACACCGCAATGCAATAATTTGGATGTTGATTCAGAAAATTTTCCTGCCTCCCAGTTTGTTATCGTAGATTTGGAAACGCCTAATTTAATAGATAATTCCGACTTGGTTGACACCCCCAGCCGGAGCATCAATTCCCGAATTCTTTCAGGCCAGTCCAATATTATGCTTGACATGTCCATTTTGGTAAATTATTCTCCATTCACCACAGTTCACTCCCACCCAACCGTGGGGCACAAAAACCAATTTTAATAACACAATGGAAGAAAAATCTCAAAAAATTCAGGTGGTGATCAACCCGGAAATTTTACCGGAGGTCGAGCGTTTTATGGAGGAGGACCATCGGCCAAATATCACCAACGCGATGCACAAGCTGGCGATCATGGGCCTGGAATCGTGGCGGCAACAAAAACCGCACTCCACGCCGGTCTATCCACAGTCTGCTTAAAACTGACGGGACCCGGCCACGGACGGGCCGGTGAGGGGAGTATTATGCCATCGGACGGCAGACCAACACTTATCCGCATACTCGGGCGCAAATATCCTGCCAGGGAGAGCGCCCGGAGCG
>LAZR01000784.1_pt1 | contig 22067 bp, 22 predicted proteins | sample 329461 | NCBI WGS metagenome assembly LAZR01 (sample SAMN03002196, study PRJNA259156) | marine sediment metagenome | biome: sea floor; feature: Hydrothermal impacted sediments; material: marine sediment; isolation source: Loki non-amplified sample from Loki's castle hydrothermal vent sediment ...
CATCAGCCGCGACGCGCCCTACTTTGGCTTTGAAATCCCCGACGCACCCGGCAAGTTTTTCTATGTCTGGCTGGATGCGCCCATTGGTTATCTCGCGAGCTTCAAAAACCTGTGCAACCGGGAAGGCATAGATTTTGAGCACTTCTGGAAGGCGGACTCTACCGCCGAGGTGTATCACTTTATCGGCAAGGACATCATCAACTTTCACGCCCTGTTCTGGCCGGCGATGCTTCACGATGCCGGTTTCCGCACGCCAACGGCGGTCTGGGCGCACGGGTTTGTGACGGTTAATGGCAAGAAGATGTCCAAATCCCGGGGCACCTTCATCATGGCGCGCACGTATCTGGATCACCTGAACCCGGAGTACCTACGGTATTACTTCGCCTCCAAGCTGACGGGCGGCGTGGACGATATGGATCTGAACCTGGAGGACTTTGCAGCCAGGGTTAATTCGGATCTGGTGGGCAAGGTGGTCAACATCGCCAGCCGCAGTGCAGGCTTCATTACCAAGCGTTTCAACGGCAAGCTCGGGCAAGTAACCGAGCAGGACAAGCTGAAGGGGTTCATTGACGCAGGCAATGAGATTGAAGAACTCTATGAAGCCCGAGAGTTTGGCCGTGCCACGCGCCGCATTATGGAACTGGCAGATACCGCTAACCAGTACGTGAACGACGAGCAGCCCTGGGTAGTCGCGAAACAGGACGGCCAGGATGACAAGCTGCAGGCCATCTGTACCAACTCCCTCAACATGTTTCACCTGCTGATGACCTACCTTGCGCCCGTATTGCCGGAAACCGCCAAGGCAGCCGAAGACTTCCTGAACGCGAAGCTTGACTGGAACAACCGCAGCGCGCGCCTGGAAAACCACAGCATCAACACGTTCAAGCCGCTGATGAACCGGGTAGACATGGTACAGATCGAAAAAATGCTGGATGCCTCGAAAGAGGAAATGCCCGCAGCGACCGGTAAACCAGCTGAGCCCACCCAGCCCGAAAAAATCGAAGCCGTGGCCGATGAAATAGAGTTTGATGACTTCACGAAAGTCGATCTGCGGGTCGTAAAAATTGTAAAAGCCGAGCATGTTGAAGGGGCCGACAAGCTCCTTCGCCTGACGCTCGATTTGGGGCACGGCGAGCGCAACGTATTTGCGGGCATCAAGTCTGCCTACAAGCCTGAGGATCTTGAGGGACGCCTTACGGTAATGGTAGCCAATCTCAAACCCCGGAAAATGAAATTCGGCATATCTGAAGGCATGGTTCTGGCAGCCGGCCCGGGTGGCAAGGACATTTTTCTGCTGTCGCCGGATTCCGGTTCAACGCCGGGCATGCGGGTGATGTAAACAGAAATCGAGGCAGAGCGCTCCGATGGCGAAACGATGACAGACTATCTACTGATCTTGGTCAGCACCATTCTGGTGAATAACTTCGTGCTGGTTCAGTTTCTCGGCCTGTGCCCCTTCATGGGGGTTTCGGGCAAGCTGGAAACAGCCATGGGCATGTCTCTGGCCACCACGTTTGTGCTGACCCTGTCATCAGTATGCAGTTATCTTGCTTACACCTACCTGCTGGCGCCCCTGGATCTGGCGTTCCTGAAAACCATCACCTTTATTCTGGTTATTGCGGTGGTGGTTCAGTTCACCGAGATGGTGGTGCGCAAAACCAGCCCCCTGCTTTACCGCGTGCTGGGTATTTTTCTACCACTGATTACCACTAACTGCGCTGTGCTTGGCGTAGCACTTCTCAACTTGAATAAGAATAACAACTTCGTTGAATCCGTACTCTACGGCTTTGGCGCCGCTGCCGGCTTTTCCCTGGTGCTGGTGCTGTTTGCCGCAATGCGCGAACGCATTGCCGTGGCCGATGTTCCCTTGGCCTTCCGAGGTGCGGCCATCGGTATGGTCACCGCAGGTTTGATGTCACTGGCGTTTCTGGGCTTTACCGGCCTGGTCAGCGTTTAGCGGAGACACGTTTTTATGTGGACAGGCATTCTTATCGCCGTTCTGGTTTTGCTTGGCCTTGCACTGATATTTGGTGCGTTGCTGGGTTTTGCCTCTGAGCGCTTCCGGGTTGAAGGCAATCCGCTGGTGGAACAGATCGACGCGCTGCTGCCGCAAACCCAGTGTGGCCAGTGCGGGTTTCCAGGATGCCATCCCTATGCCGCATCGATTGTTGACGGTGATGCCATCAACAAGTGCCCTCCCGGCGGCGAATCTACCATCAAAGCACTCGCGGATTTATTGGGAGTGGAACCGCAGCCCCTGGATGCAGAGCACGGCGTAGAGCAAGCCAGGCGCGTTGCCGTTATTCGGGAAGACGAGTGCATCGGCTGTACCAAGTGCATTCAGGCCTGCCCGGTAGACGCCATTTTAGGCGCTGCAAAACACATGCACACGGTTATCGAGAGTGAATGCACAGGCTGTGACCTGTGCGTGGAGCCTTGCCCTGTTGATTGTATCGACATGATCACTGTCGAACCCGATATCCGGAGCTGGGTCTGGACGCCACCCGGACCCGCGATTATTGCCTCAGACCGGCAAGAGGCGCATTCCTGATGGCCCAGCTCTGGGATTTCAGCGGTGGCATTCATCCCACAGAACACAAACAGCGTTCAACCGCTCACGCTATCCGGGCTGCAGGCATCCCCGGGCTTCTGGTGCTGCCGTTGCAGCAGCACATTGGCGCACCCGCAGAACCCGTTGTGGCGGACAATAGCCGACGCCAGCCGGGGCATGGGTGTTCCTGTGCATGCGCCAACGTCCGGTACGATTGAAAGCATTGCAGGTTATCCGGTGCCACATCCCTCTGGCATGACGGACACCTGCATCGTTTTGAAACCCGACGGCAAAGATGAGTGGTGCGAGCGCTACCCGATCAGTGACTATCGCACACTCGACCGGAATCAGGTTTTGGACATTATTCGCGCAGCGGGTATCTCTGGCATGGGTGGCTCCGGTTTTCCGACGGACATCAAGCTAAGCCCACCACCGGATTGCAAGATCCACACACTGGTTCTGAACGGCGCCGAATGCGAGCCTTACATTACCGCTGATGACATGACCATGCGTGAGAAGGCTAACGAGGTGATTGCAGGGCTCACGGTCATGGCCTGGATTCTGGACCCTGAGCGCTGCGTTATTGGCATTGAAGATAACAAGCCCGAAGCGGCAGTTGCTCTGCGCGTAGCCATTCAAGGCGCCCAAGACACTCAAGCCGCTAAAGCCGCTAAAGCCACCAAAATTGAAATCGCGGTCATCCCGACCAAATACCCCTCTGGCGGTGAAAAACAGCTGATCCAGGTACTGACAGGAATGGAAGTGCCCAGTGGCGGCATTCCGGCGGATATCGGCATTATAAGCCAGAACATCGGTACCGCCGCAGCGGTCGCCCGAGCGGTATTTGACGGCACACCGCTGATCGGGCGCATTGTGACCGTTACCGGTGAGGCGCTGGAGAAGCCGGGCAATTTTGACGCTTTGTTGGGCACCCCGGTGGACTATCTTCTCGAGCAGGCCGGACTTCAGCCAGACCTCGTTAGCCGCCTGGTTCTTGGCGGGCCGATGATGGGCTACACCCTGACAACCACGGCCGTGCCCGTTATCAAGACCAGCAACTGTATTATTGCCGCAACCGCCCATGAGCTTCCTGCATCGCCGCCCGAACAGGCCTGTATTCGTTGCGGGCAATGTGCCGAGGTGTGCCCTATGGAATTGCTGCCGCAACAGCTGTTCTGGCACGCCAAGGCGGATGAGTTCGAAAAAGCCGAGCACCTGAACCTGTTCGACTGCATCGAATGCGGCGCGTGTTCGTACGTGTGCCCAAGCTCGATTCCACTCGTACAGTACTATCGCTATGCCAAGGGAGAAGTTCGCGGACAACGCGCAGAACAATTCAAGGCCGACCGGGCGAGAGAGCGATTTGAGGCTCGCCAGCAAAGACTTGAGCGAGAGCAACATGAGAAGGAATTACGGCGCAAGGAGCGCGCTAAGGCAGCATCGGACGCTCAGGCTACCAAGAACGCTGCGGCTGAAAAGGCGGCCGTTGTCGGTGGAGAGGTGATCGACAAGCGGGCCAGCAGATCCGCCCTGGTAGAACAAGCGCTGGCTCGCAAAAAGGCCAGTACCAAAAAGGCATCGGCGACTCAGACCAAAACCCCGCCCACCGAATAACCCAAATCAGGCTCAATTTTCATGGCGTTTGTTCAACAGTCGTCCCCCCATGCTCACCATGCACGCCCGACTTCAAAGGTGATGCTTTGGGTCATACTTGCGGCACTCCCGGGTTTGTTGGCGCAGATTCTCTTTTTTGGCTGGGGCAATCTGATCAACGTTGTCTGGTGCATCGCCGTTGCTCTGGCCTCGGAAGCAGCCATCCTCAAGCTGCGCAGCAAGCCGGTTGCATTTTTTCTCAAAGACAATACCGCTGCGGTTACCGGGTTGCTGCTTGGGCTTTCATTGCCGCAGTTTGCGCCCTGGTGGGTATCAGCCGTGGCGGTCATTTCCGCGATCGTAATCGCCAAACAACTCTACGGCGGGCTCGGCTCCAATCCGTTCAATCCGGCCATGGTAGGCTATGCACTGGTGCTGATTTCGTTTCCGGTTGCCATGACCACTAACTGGGCAGAACCGGCGCTGCTCTGGGACCGTGGCCCCGGTTTCGGTGACACTCTGGCTGCCATTGCTTCAGGGCAGCAAACGGTGGTTGATGGCTGGACCATGGCGACACCACTGGATGAGTACAAACACAAAATTGCTACCCATACCGCCGCCGAAGTTCTGGCGCATCCCACGTTCGGCGATGGTGTGGCCAAAGGCTGGGAATGGGTTAATGCAGCCTTCCTTGCGGGTGGCTTTGTATTGATTGGCCTGCGGATAATCACCTGGCACATTCCAGCCGCTTTTCTGGGCGCGCTGGTGGTAATGAGTCTGGCATTTGGAAGCAACGCGGATCAGTACGCGCCTCTGTTAATGCACCTTCTCGCAGGCGGTACCATGTTAGGCGCATTTTTTATCGCAACCGACCCGGTATCGGCCGCCACCAGCCATCAGGGAAAGCTGATTTACGGGGCGGGTATTGGCGCGCTTGTTTATCTGATTCGGAGCTGGGGCAACTATCCCGATGCCGTAGCGTTCAGCGTTTTGCTTATGAACTTCGCCGTACCGTTTATTGATCATTACACGCCGCCAAGAACTTACGGCCATCGCAAAGCCCGTCGGGGCATCACCGGGCGAGGGCGGAGCTGAACCATGGCAACCATGACTCAATCCATTCGTCGCAGCGCCATCGGTCTTGGCCTGTTTGCGATTATTACCGGCGGCACCATTGCCTTTACCCACGCGCTGACCGAGGAGCGCATAGCAGAACAGGCCGCCCGGGCTGAGGCCAGGGCGCTGTTCGAAATCATTCCCGAAAGCGCCCACAACAACGACATGCTCAGGGATACACTGATTCTGCCTGCCAGTGACCGGCTTTCAACAAAGGGGCCTGTCACAGTGTGGGTAGCGCGCCAGAACGGGCAACCTGTTGGCATGATCATGCCAGTCATTGCGCCAGATGGTTATTCCGGCAGAATCAGGCTGCTTGTGGGTATTGATCTTGCAGGTACGCTCCTCGGGGTGAGGGTTATCAGCCACAATGAAACGCCCGGTTTGGGCGACAAAATTGAAACCCGGAAATCCGACTGGATTAAAAACTTTGAGGGGCGCTCACTGGGCAATCCAAAACCTCGACAGTGGAGCGTCAAGACGAACGGCGGCGCATTTGACCAGTTTACGGGCGCCACTATTACACCTCGGGCCGTGGTAAAGGCCGTCGAGAGATCGCTGGTTTATTTCCGGCAGAACCAGCAGGTCATCCGGGCTAAAATGAATAAACCCCCATCAGGGCATGGCCCCGTGGTCATACCCGGAGATAGGACCAACACATCCCTGAACGTGGAGCAATCCTGATCATGGCGACGAAAACGTCCGGCGAAATCATCCGTGACGGCCTCTGGGACAACAACCCGGCGCTGGTTCAGGTGCTCGGGCTGTGCCCGCTTCTTGCGGTCACCAGTACCGTTGTGAATGCCATTGGTCTTGGGCTGGCAACGCTGATGGTATTGATGGGGTCCAATCTGGCGGTTTCCCTGATCCGGAATTTTGTCGGCGAATCCGTACGCTTGCCCGCATTTGTGATGATTATTGCCTCATTTGTAACCTGCGCCGAGTTGCTGATGCAGGCCTACACGTACGAGCTTTATCAGATACTCGGAATTTTCATTCCGCTCATTGTCACCAACTGCGCCATTCTTGGCCGCGCGGATGCGTTTGCCTCACGCAATGCGCCCGGCCCCGCGCTGCTTGACGGCATAATGATGGGCGCCGGCTTCTTTATCGTATTGGTGATTCTCGGCGGCATGCGCGAACTGATTGGCCAGGGCACCTTGTTTGCGGACATGCACCTGTTGCTCGGCCCCACGGCTGCCAACTGGACTCTGGAACCCTTTACCAACTACCCGGACATGCTTTTCATGGTACTACCGCCGGGTGCGTTCGTTGGGCTCGGCTTGTTGATTGCCTTGAAAAATGGTATCGACAACCACATCAAGGAACGCCAGAAAGTTCCTCAGCCAGCCGCAACGTCCGGCGCCAAGCGCGTTCGCGTGACCGGAAACCTCTCATGATCCGCGACCAGAGTCGTAATGAAACACCATGAACAAAGCCAAACGTACTGAAATTTTCTCCCGCTTACGGGAAGCAAACCCTAACCCGACAACGGAGCTGAATTTCAGCAGTCCGTTTGAGTTACTTATTGCGGTTATTCTCTCTGCACAGGCAACGGATGTAGGTGTCAACAAAGCGACAGACAAGCTCTATCCGGTCGCTAACACGCCGGAGGCCATACAAGCGCTGGGTGTGGATGGTCTGAAGAGCTATATCAAAACGATTGGACTGTTCAACAGCAAAGCGGAGAACGTTATCAAGACCTGCCGCATTCTGATCGAAAAGCACAACAGCATAGTGCCGGATAACCGCGACGATCTGGAAGCTCTTCCGGGGGTTGGTCGCAAAACCGCCAACGTTGTTCTGAATACAGCGTTCGGGCAGTTGGCCATGGCGGTGGACACGCATATTTTCAGGGTATCAAATCGCACCGGTATTGCGCCGGGCAAGAACGTTGTGGAAGTTGAAAATCGACTGATGCGGCTGGTGCCAACGGAGTTCCTTCAGGATGCCCATCACTGGCTTATTTTACACGGTCGCTATACTTGCATAGCACGCAAACCCAGATGTGGCGCCTGTATCATTGAGGATCTATGCGAGTTCAAGCAAAAACGTGACTATCTTTAAGCAACCGACTTATAACATAAAACGCCAGCCATGAGGCATGGCTGGCGTTTTGGGCATTGCGTCAGAAAGTCTATTTGAACAAAAGATTTCCCGTCAGACCTTCTTTTTCAAGTATCTCTCGTAAACGCCGCAACGCTTCTACCTGAATCTGACGAACGCGCTCTCGGGTCAGGCCAATTTCCTGCCCCACTTCCTCCAGCGTGCTAACCGGATAGCCCCTTAACCCGAACCGCCGGGACAGGACTTCCTGCTGCTTGTCGCTGAGGAGGTCTATCCATTTTTCAAGGCATGAACACATATTGCTGTCTTGCAATGCGTCTGCAGGGTCAGAAGCGCCTTCATCGGCCACCGTGTCCAGCAAGGATTTGTCTCCCCCTGCGCCGATGGGCGTATCCATGGATGCAACGCGCTCGTTAAGCCCCAGCATCCGCTTTACATCATTAACCGGCTTATCAACTTTCCGTGCGATTTCCTCTGCCGTGGGCTCATGATCCAGCTTCTGCGTCAGTTCACGGGCAGCACGCAGGTAAAGATTCAATTCTTTGACGACGTGGATGGGCAGGCGGATTGTGCGGGTCTGGTTCATTATGGCCCGCTCAATGGTCTGACGAATCCACCAGGTTGCGTAGGTTGAGAAACGAAAGCCCCTTTCCGGGTCAAATTTTTCAACCGCGCGGATCAGCCCGAGGTTGCCCTCTTCAATCAGATCCAGCAGCGTTAGCCCGCGATTGACATAGCGGCGGGCAATTTTAACAACCAACCGCAGGTTGCTTTCTATCATTCGTTTGCGGCCGGAGTCCTCGCCTTTGCGCGCCAGACGCGCAAAATAGACTTCTTCTTCCGGTGTGAGAAGGGGTGAAAACCCGATTTCATTGAGATAAAGCTGTGTGGCGTCCAGCTGTTTCGAGCTGGTGTAATACCGCCCCTGGGTGGGGAATCCACCATCGACGTCGGCAGCCTCCGGCTGGCTCCTGTCGGTTTTTTCCTCTGCTAGTAACTGATCCTCCGAGTCATCAACGTCTGTTATGCGATCAACAATGATACTTTCTTGTTCTGCTGACATATCTCTTGCCCCGCCTTTCAACAATCCTGGATTTTCGCCCGATACTTTTTTTTGTTGCGGGCATTGGTTACTTCTTTTCTCATCAGGACTTTCTCAATGGCCAGCGCATGCGCTGTTACCATCATTTCTTCTTGTTTTAAATACTGCTCCCTGTGATTAACGTGGTGGCAGATAATGGGCTGGATCGACCGGGTTACCATTTTTTCGAATTTCAAAATGCAACATGGTGCGCTCCGTGCCGCTGCCGCCGAGCTCTGCAATCACCTGCCCGGCTTTTACTCCCTCCCCTTCGCTAACCAGAATCTTCCGGTTGTGCGCGTACGCGCTCAGGTAATGCTCGTTATGATTTACAATAATCAGGTTGCCATAACCCAATAAACCATTGCCAGCGTAGACAACACTTCCATCTGCGGCGGCTCTTACAGCATCCCCGGCTTTTCCGGCAATATCAACGCCTTTGTTGACTTTTCCAGATGCTGAGTAGCCTGCAATTACGGTGCCAGAGTGTGGCCAACGCCACGGAATGCTGGCTACCGTCTGCGTACGAGAAGCCAGTGGGGCAGCATTATCCGGTTTCCGGGTGACGGCTGGTTTCCGGGTTTTTGTGGAAATTGAAGCATGAGTTCTGGCTCCGGACGCCCGGGCCGATGTGTTTGCAGAGGGTCTGGATGTCTTTGCCGTTGTGCGATTGCTACTGCCTGACGATGCGGTACCGCGCAGATCCAGTCGGAGCACTTGCCCGGCGCGGATTGCCCAGGGCGGGCCAATCCCGTTGGCATTGCCCAACTCCTTATAGTCTCGCCCGTAAGTCCAAGCAATGCCGTAAAGCGTCTCTCCCTGGCGAACGAAATGCCGCCCCCAATAAACGGGTGGATTGTAGATATCGTCCTGATAGAGCGCCTGAGTGTTGCATCCACTCATTGCGCCGAAAAGGAAAAGAAATGCGATGAGAAAAAACCAGGCTTTGATCGTTTCGGAGGAACAGGAAAAGGACTGGGCACCAAAGAGGAACCGCGGGGGGGCCGACAATACGGCTTGAGCTGACCCACGTAATAATCTCACAGAAATAACACCGGCCCGGTTATTAGAAATCTGGTTAGGCTCTGAATCTGTTCAAAGAAGATCCTGAAGTTTTAAAAGTAACCCGCTAATTTATTGCACATTTTTAAATAAATTCCAAGCCTCTTACGGCCTGGCACTGTTACCTGACGCCTTTTTTGTTACGGGCGGGAACAGCAGTGTGCCTGTAAAGGTAACACAGGCTTACCCTGCGTTATCGGCTGTCAGCGGCGCCGTTTTTTGATAGCGCCTGCCAAACCACTCCATCAGCAACACAAGCATCACACCGGTAATGGCCATTGCCGCTGCCACCGCAATCTGCGGATCCAGACCCGTAAGATCTGAAAAAGCCCACGGGCTGATGCTGACCTCACTCAACGGCACCTGAGCTCCCGAACTGTTCGTACGCCAGCTGAGAATCTCTTTCCACGGCCATACTTTGTTCAGTGCACCGATCATAAAGCCTGTAAGCAACGCCAAAACATGATCGTGGTATTCGCGGAACGCCCAGGTAATCAGCCTTGCAACCGACAACAAACCCACCAGACAGCCCGCCATGAACAGCAGCAATATACCGATATCCAGGGATTTTATGGCAGCCAGAATCGGCGCATACATCCCGATAATAACCAGAATAAAACTGCCGGAAATGCCGGGCAGAATCATCGCGCAGATTGCGACGGCTCCGGCGGCGAAAAACGTGAAAGCGGAAGGCTCAAGTTGGCCGGCAGACAAGGTCGTGATCCACCACGCGCTGCCAATGCCGACCACAAGAGGAATAAACAGCGCCGTGCGGTAATGCCGTGCCTGGCGGGCAACGTGCCAGACAGACGCAAGAATCAGCCCGAAAAAGAAGCTCCATATCAGAATGGGATACTCAGCAAGTGCAAAGCTGATTGCCGATGCCAACGTAACAACGCTGACAAGAATGCCGGCAAGCAGAGCGCTCAGGAAAGTACCATCACAGGCCTGCCAGAAGGCTCTCACACGGCCCTTGGCTAAATCCCGGAAAAGGGCAACAGGAACAGCGTTAATGGCCGCCAGAAGCCGGAAGTAAATACCGGTTATAAACGCAATGGTGCCGCCGGAGACACCAGGAACAATGTCAGCCGCCCCCATTGCTATGCCCCTGAAAAAAACCGAGGCCGGATGCTGTGCACGATCATTGCTTTGAATACTGGTTTTTTGCGATTGATCAATCAACGGACAACTCCGCCCAAAAGGGGTACAAAACGAACCGGCTCCAGTTCATAACGTTCAAACCGGTCACCGTTGCGAACCATTTTAACAAGCACCTGGTGCCCTTCACCCACAGGTGCCACGAGTACACCGCCATCAGCCAGTTGATCCAGCAATTCCGTTGGCACCTCCATGGGCGCGGCGGTCACGATAATACCATCGAACGGTCCTCTTTCTGGCCACCCCATACCGCCGTCGGCGTGTTTGAGCATTACGTTGTATATTTTGAGCTGCTGCAGCCTCTCCCGGGCACGATCCTGCAGCGGCTTGATCCGCTCCACGCTGTAAACCCGTTCAAACAACTGCGACAACACGGCGGTCTGATAACCCGATCCTGTGCCCAATTCCAGCACTCTGGCGGGCTCATGCTTTAACAACAGTTCTGTCATTCTTGCGACGATATAGGGTTGAGACAGCGTTTGGCCGTAGCCGATAGGGAGCGAAGTATCCTCATAAGCCCGATGCGACAGCGCTTCATCCAGAAAAATGTGGCGTGGTACCTGCCCCATGATTTCCAGCACGCGATCCGATTCGATACCCGATTCCTTGAGGCGCTGAACCAGACGCATACGGGTGCGCCTGGATGTCATCCCGATACCCTGAAGCGCACCACTCACGCCTCATCTCCCATGGAGGTGTGAAGAGAGTCCACCCAGGTTCTGAGTGAAACAAGCGCTTCGTGGCGAGTCATATCTATGTGAACCGGCGTCAATGACACATACCCTTGGGCGACGGCGTGGAAGTCCGTTCCCGGGCCAGCATCGCCGCCTTTCCCCGCCGCGCCAATCCAGTAGCGCTCCCTACCTCGCGGGCAGGTCATTGGAACCGCGCCTTCGGCTCGTTCGCGGTTACCCAGCCGAGTAACACGAAACCCGGCGAGTTCCTCCCAGGGCACGTCGGGCACGTTCACATTAAGTATAGAGCGAGGCCCCAGAACAAACGGGCGCGCACTTTCCATAAGCATGCGCACAACCCTCGCGGCCGTGTTGTAATGATTCCGCCCCTCACTCACCAAAGAGACCGCAATGGCTGGTAATCCGAGATGACGACCTTCCGTTGCCGCCGCGACGGTACCGGAATAGATGATGTCATCCCCCAGGTTTGCATGGGTGTTAATGCCTGAGACCACCCGATCAAAAGGCTCGCGGAACAATCCGTTAACCGCCAGATGCACGCAGTCTGTGGGCGTGCCGTCAACCGAACGGAAACCGTTAGGATGTTGATCAACGGTAAGGGGGCGGTTAAGCGTCAAGGCGTTACTGGCCCCGCTGTGATCCCTGTCCGGCGCGACGACTTCAAGATCACCCAAGCCTTTGAGGCCTTCATACAAGGCGACAAGCCCCGGTGAATTAACACCGTCATCGTTTGACAACAAAATGCGCACAGTGCTCTCCGATAAATCTCTGAAAAATAAATCCCTAGCCAATAAACCGCTAGTCGTGTTGTTTTTTATGATGGCTGAGGCTTAGGTCCTCAAGCTCAAAAATATCGCCCAAAACCGTGGTCGCGTACTGGCCCGGCACGAGAAAAAAGTCCAGTTCCAGACTGTCATCGTCCAACCACGACCAAACCAGGCCCTCCGGCATGGCCATCAGCGGACGACGCTCAGGCTTCATTCGCGTGGTCGCGAATAGTGATTCCAATTCAGGGGCCTGCGCCACTATGTGCCGCTCGCGCTGGCCGGCCTCGCCGTCGGCGCTTGTACCACCGTCACCCCATAAGGGACCGCTTGCGGTCTCAGTTGGCTCCCCCGGTAGTGGCGCCTGCCAACTGCCATCAGCCACTCGCGACGCAAGCACTTCATTAAAAAGCCAGGATCGAGCAGCCGAAAAGTACAATACGTTTTTCCGGTCATCTCTGCCACCGCCTGACTTATTCCAACCGCGCCCTCGCCCGCTGCGCTTTCCCTTCCCGCTTCTGCGATTCAATGCCGTTGGATCAATATGAACCGCACGATCCAGGTTTGCGCCGCTAAAACCAAAACGCTGTGGGCCAAAGTAGTTGGGCGCGCCCTGGCTTTTCAGTCGCTCAAGCGCACGTTCGACAACGTCCCGCTCAGCACTGACCTGCCGGAGCGTAATCGTGAAGTGATTGCCCTGGTGATCACCTCGGCGGAGTTTTCGAACGCTACGACACGCTGATGTTACCGGCCAGTGTGACGAGATCTCTGCTATCAACGCCTTGTCGTCATCCATCATACCGGGCCGGTAAAGGCTGAACCATTGACGGGTAATCGCGTGACGGTCCTTCAGCCCACAAAATCCCACGTCAAAGGATCGACAGCTGGCAATGTTGGCAAGCTCCCCTGCCACAAACTCCGTGTTGTCGCCGGTTTTTTCGAGGTGCAGGCACAAATGCTCGCCTTCGCCCGCAACATTGGCACTTTCAAAAAGACTGACCTGCGCTGAAAATTCCTCCAGCACTTCTCCCACTCTGAAGTCTTCCGGAACGGTTTTCAGTTGAGCGCTGGCGACGCGCGTGCCTGCCGAAACAGGCCAGTCCAGCCGCCAGTTCCCTGCACCCATGCCGGCGCCGCTCACGATGCCACCTGCTCAAGCAGACAAACGGCCTGGCAAGCAATACCCTCGCCACGGCCGGTGAACCCCAGTTTCTCGCTGGTCGTCGCTTTCACACTCACACAACTGGCCGGAATGCCCAGATCCTGGGCAATATTCGAACGCATTGCCTCAATGTGCGAAGCCATTTTTGGTGCCTGAGCGATAATCGTTGTGTCGACATTCAGAACACCAAAGCCTTCCTCGGCCACCCGGGCCATAACCCGACGCAACAGGTCTCGGCTGTCTGCGCCGGCCCACTCGGCGTTGGTATCAGGGAAAAAATGACCGATATCACCCAGGGCAACCGCGCCCAGAAGAGCGTCTGCCAGAGCGTGCAACAGTACATCGCCATCAGAGTGGGCTTTCAAGCCTTGGCTGTAGGGTATGGACACCCCGCCCAGAACGACAGCGTCGCCTGCGCCAAAGGCATGAACATCAAAGCCCTGACCAATTCGCATAATTTACTCCGGGAAGATACAGACAATTCAGAACCGGCTGAGAATAAAACCGGCGAGATCCAGGTCGGCGGGTACGGTAATCTTGATGTTATCCGGCCGACCTTCAACCAGCACGGGCATATTACCGGAAAACTCCATGGCGGAGGACTCATCTGTTACCGGCTGCCCTTCAGCAAGCGCCAACTCCAGCGCCTCAACCAGCATGGAATAACGGAACATCTGTGGCGTCAGTGCACGCCATAGCTGGCTGCGGTCCACCGTTCCGACGATCTCCGGCAGCTTACCCCGGTCTGCTTTTTTTAGCGTATCGGCGACTGGCGCGGCCAGAAGACCACCCACCGGATGGTCAGACAAGGTTGAAACAAGATTTGCCAGATCGCTTGGGTGAACACAAGGCCGAGCGGCATCGTGAACCAATACCCAATCGTTATCCGCAACCTGCTCTTCCAATGCGCGCAGGGCTGAGAGAACGGAGTTCGCTCGTTCGCAGCCACCGCCGCACGTCTGAATACGGTCATCGGTACTGGCGTCAGTGTCTGACCACCAATGATCCGCAGCATTCAGCGGCACCATGCAACCGGAAAAAAGGCGCGAATCCAGAAGTCGTGAAAGGGTGATGTCCAGAATAAAGCGATTGTTGATACGGAGGTACTGCTTGGGACATTCGGCCTGCATACGCTGGCCAGTGCCGGCAGCGGGAACAATTAACCAAAGTCCGGGATGAGGCATAGGCGGTCCAGACCCTTGAAATCAGTGCTCAACAACGAGAAAGAAGGTTTCATCGTCGCGAATCAGCCCAAGGTTCATCCGGGCCCGCTCTTCCACTGCGCCCTGTTCGTTGCGAAGATTTCGCACCTCCGCGTACAAGCGCTCATTGCGGGCGGACAGCTCGGAGTTTTCTTCCTGCTGTTCGGCAATCGACTTGTCCAGTGTCCAGACCTGCGCAAAGCTACCCTCTCCAACCCACAGGCGCACCTGCAGCAAGAGAATGAGAACGACCATGAAAGCCCAGAGCAACTTCATTAATACAGATTCCGTTCAGGCGTAAATCGATTGAACATACAACGTCAGACGTTGAGTATAGACCTTAGAGTAGATTAGCAACAAATTCTTCTAACTGATTGGGCAAAAAGGCCATCGTGTTTGAATGGTCATTCAAAACACGATGGCTTTGATCTTAACCCTGCCCTTTAATCTCGCTCAGACCGCGATAAGGGGCCTTGTTGCCAAGTACCTCTTCAATGCGCAGCAACTGGTTATACTTGGCAACGCGATCAGATCGGCAAAGAGAGCCTGTTTTGATCTGCCCGGCACAGGTGGCAACCGCAAGATCGGCAATGGTTGTGTCTTCCGTTTCACCGGAACGGTGAGAAATAACGGCTGTAAAGCCGGCATCCTGCGCCATCTTGATGGCGTCCAGAGTTTCACTCAAACTGCCAATCTGATTGAACTTGATCAGGATGGAGTTACCCACACCCGTATCAATACCACGTTTGAGAATTTTGGTATTGGTAACAAACAAATCGTCACCCACTAACTGCACCTTACTACCAATTTTGTCTGTCAACACCTTCCAGCCGTCCCAATCGCTCTCGTCCATACCGTCTTCAATGGACAAAATCGGATAGCGCTCAGCCAGACCCGCCAGGTAATCCGCAAAGCCGGCAGAATCAAAGCTCTTGCCTTCGCCGGCCAGATTGTACTGGCCGTCTTTGTAGAATTCAGAAGCCGCACAGTCCAGAGCCAGGGTAATATCGGTGCCCAGCTTGTAACCGGCTTTTTCCACAGCTTCCTTGATAATCGCCAAAGCCGCTTCGTTAGAAGGCAGGTTGGGCGCAAAGCCGCCTTCGTCGCCTACGGCAGTGCTCAAACCCTGAGCTTTGAGCACCTTTTTCAGGCTGTGGAATATCTCGGCACCGATGCGCAACGCTTCCGCAAAACTCTTGGCAGCAACCGGCTGCACCATGAATTCCTGGATGTCGACGTTGTTGTCTGCGTGCTCACCACCGTTCAGAATATTCATCATTGGCACCGGCATGCTGAATTTGCCGGACGTACCGTTAATATCAGCAATGTGTTCGTACAGCGGCTTGCCCAAAGAGTTTGCGGCAGCTTTGGCGGCGGCCAGCGACACCGCAAGAATAGCGTTAGCGCCCAGATTGGCTTTGTTCTCGGTGCCGTCCAGCTCCAGCATGATGTTGTCCACCCCACGCTGATCGGCGGCATCTTTGCCTTTCAATGCATCACAGATCTTGCCGTTAATGGCCTCAACCGCCTTGCGCACGCCCTTACCCAAGTAACGGGACGCATCGCCATCGCGCAGTTCCAGCGCTTCGCGCGAACCGGTGGACGCACCCGAAGGCGCACAAGCCCGGCCAAGAGTGCCGTCTTCCAGAATTACGTCTGCTTCCACCGTAGGGTTTCCACGGGAATCCAGAACCTCACGGGCTTTAATATTGGCAATCTTGGTCATTCTTCAGGGTCTCCAAGTTTATAAACAAAATCTGGTGCAAGAGAGCGGTGTACATAACGCGAAAACCGCCAATCAGGCGGTGTCGATGGGCTTAAAACTTTTCACAAGGTCGTCAACGGCCTTCACTCTCTGTAAGAAAGGCTCAAGCTGACTCAAGCGCAGTGCACAAGGGCCATCGCACTTGGCCTCATCCGGATTCGGGTGAGCCTCCAGGAACAATCCCGCCAAGCCTTGCGACATGCCCGCCAGCGCCAAGTCTGTCACTTGAGCTCGGCGGCCACCGGCAGAATCTGCACGGCCGCCCGGCATCTGCAGAGAATGAGTTACATCAAACATAACCGGAACGTTCATGGACTTCATAATACCAAAGCCCAGCATGTCGACCACAAGGTTGTTGTACCCGAAGCTGCTGCCCCGTTCGCACAATATAACCCGGTCATTTCCGGCTTCTGAGCACTTGGTGATGATGTGCTTCATCTCTTGGGGCGCCAAAAACTGCGCTTTCTTGATATTGATCACTGCGCCGGTTTTCGCCATGGCAACCACCAGGTCTGTCTGACGGCTCAGAAAAGCGGGCAGTTGAATAATGTCGCAAACCTCGGCCGCAGGCGCTGCCTGAGCCGCGTCGTGCACGTCAGAAATAATCGGAACGCCGTATTTGCTTTTGATATCGGCCAGAATTTGCAGGCCTTTATCGAGCCCTGGCCCCCGGAATGAGCTCACCGAGGATCGGTTTGCTTTGTCGAAAGATGCCTTGAACACGTAAGGAATGCCCAGCCTTGCGCACACCTCCACGTAAGCTTCAGCAACCTCAAACGCCATATCCCGGGATTCGAGAACGTTCATGCCGCCAAACAGCACAAACGGCTTGTGATTCGCGATATCAATATCAGCAACCGTAACGGTGTTCCGGGCCATAATCAGGATTCCTTACGTTTCGCCAGCGCAGCTTCCACAAACCCCTTGAACAACGGGTGACCGTCGCGGGGCGTGGACGTAAATTCCGGGTGAAACTGACAGGCAACAAACCAGGGGTGATCGGCAACTTCCACAACTTCCACCAGTTTGCCATCGGTGGAACGCCCGGAAACCTGCAGACCAGCCGCCTCCAACTGCGGCAGAAAGTGGTTATTCACCTCATAGCGGTGACGATGGCGTTCGCGAATGGTTTTTCTGCCGTAACAGTTAGCAATATTAGAACCCTCTGTCAGCACGCAGTCCTGGGCACCCAGGCGCATGGTGCCGCCAAGATCGGAGTCATCGGTGCGCTCTTCGCGCTCACCTGTCGCATCCAGCCATTCTGTTATCAGGCCAATAACGGGCTCCGGAGTGTGCTCACGAAATTCAGTGCTGTGGGCATCCACCAGGCCGGCTTTATTGCGGGCGTATTCAATAACCGCGACTTGCATGCCCAGGCAAATACCCAGATAAGGTACTTTATTTTCGCGAGCGTACTGCACGGTGAGAATCTTGCCTTCCACGCCCCGCTCGCCAAAGCCACCTGGAACCAGGATCGCGTCGGCGCTCTCAAGCGCCTGAGTGCCGTCGCGCTCGATGTCTTCGGAATCAATGTAATTGATCTTTATCTTGGTGCGGGTCTTGATACCGGCATGCAACAAGGATTCTATCAGCGACTTGTAGGCCTCAAGTAGTTCCATGTATTTGCCGACCATGGCAATCGTTACTTCATGCTCCGGATTCATCAATGAATCAACAACATTGTCCCACTCACTGAGATCCGCCTTGCGGGCATCAAGATTGAAACGCTCGATAACCAGCTGATCCAGACCATGCTCGTGCAGCATGCGGGGAATAGCATAAATGGACTTGGCATCGCGCATCGGAATAACAGCGCGCTCTTCAACGTTCGTAAACAGAGCGATTTTCCGGCGGGAGCTGACATCCACCTCATGGTCCGAGCGACACAGCAGAATGTCAGGCTGCAAGCCGATAGAGCGCATTTCCTTCACGGAGTGCTGGGTCGGTTTGGTTTTGATTTCGCCGGCAGTGGCGATGTAAGGCACCAGAGTGAGGTGCATAAACAACGCGCGGGAGGAACCTACCTCAACCTTCATTTGGCGACAGGCCTCAAGGAACGGCAACGACTCGATGTCTCCCACCGTACCGCCCACTTCAACCAGGGCTACGTCGGCGCCGGCTGCGCCTTCAAATACCCGGCGCTTGATCTCATCGGTGATGTGGGGAATAACCTGTACCGTTCCGCCGAGATAATCGCCGCGACGCTCTTTGCGGATAACCTCTTCGTACACGCGACCCGCCGTGAAATTGTTGCGACGGCTCATGGGCGTGCGAATAAAGCGCTCGTAGTGGCCAAGATCCAGGTCGGTTTCAGCACCGTCTTCTGTTACGAAGACTTCACCGTGCTGGAACGGACTCATGGTGCCGGGGTCTACGTTGATGTAAGGGTCAAGCTTGAGAATAGTCACCTTCAGGCCACGGGCCTCAAGGATAGCTGCCAGTGAGGCCGATGCGATTCCTTTCCCCAGTGAGGACACAACACCGCCGGTGACGAAAATATAACGCGTCATGCAGATTCCATGATTATCAGGTTCTGTGAAGGAGGGAGATTATCATCTCAAGATGGGACGCCAGACTACCAGAAAGCCCTCAGCGACTCAATTACAATCCCGCTGGACAATCAGCCGCCAGCCTGCAGCAGGGGCGCTTCCGCAGTATTGTTCAGAACACCACAAATCGCCAATCGCGATCAGCTCGCCTTCACCCTCCGCGCCCCCGAAAATCAGGGGCAGCCGGCGTCTTTGCCAGGGCGGAACAGCCTTCTCTTGAAGCCATTTTTTGAGCGACTTCGAGGGGCCTCCCACGCTAAAACGGACACGTTCGCCGCCTTGCCTCGTACATATTCGTACTGGAGGTGGGCTTGTTTTTGAGGTAGCTGCCGGTATCAACTGCAGAGTCCATTCACTCCACTTTACGGGAGGGCCTGGCGCGAGCAATACGGGTGCTTCTGGCACGCAAGACAGTTCCGACACCAGATGAAGCTCACCCTGAAAACGCCGCAAACTGTATCCGTCTGCGCGCAACTCAGGGGACCGATCTTCTGCTGCCTGCAGCAGATCATGCAGCACCTGTGACCAGTTACTGATTGACGGCGGCGAATACCCGGCTTGAAGTATCCACCAGCGCAGAAGGTTTTTCTGCTCCGCTGGCGACAGTGCGCTCAGCCCGGTAACCGGCAGGCGATGCCGGCTAGCGCCCAGCGTTTGCCATTGCAGTTCCGCCAGCCGCTGATTCAGAAAGTGACCCTCCGAGCAGGCATCTGCACTGTGTCGAAGGCGCTGATTCAGTCCCGGCCAGCGCTTTTTAAGTAGCGGTAAAACACTGAGGCGCAGAAAATTGCGATCGAATCGCGGGTCCGTATTGCTGGGATCATCTACCCATGAAATACCCGCCTGACGTGCGTGACACTCAAGCTCCGCTCGGTCGAAACCCAACAACGGCCGGGCAAGGCGACCTGCACCCAGCGAGCGGCTGGCGGGCATGCCCGCAAGGCCGGCCACACCACTGCCCCGAACCATTCGAAAAAGCACCGTTTCGGTTTGATCATCCTGATGATGCGCCATCAAGAGAATGTCACCTGGCGCCAGAAGCGCTTCAAATGCCTCATATCGAGCCTTGCGGGCAGCTTCCTCAAGACCCTGGTTTGGACCAGTACCCAGTTTGACCGATACAGGCTGAATCGTAAGAGGTACAGCCAACTCGGCGCATACATCCCGGCAGAAGACTTCCGTCTCGCCAGCATTGGCCTGAAGCTGATGATTGATGTGCACCGCGCTCATGCCTGGATGGCAGCGCGCGGCAAGGTGCAACAGAAGAGTGGAGTCCAGGCCGCCGCTGAGGGCAACCCAGAGACGCCGGTAGCCGGAAATGGCTTTTACCGGCGCAATCAACGCCTCCGAAAAGGCGAACCCTGTGATGGGCTTAGCGCCCTGTGTCATAGCGGGTCAACCGCTCATATCGCCGGGATACCAGCTCATCCAAAGGCAGACGACTAAGCTCTGCCATACCTTTCGCAAGGGTTTCGCGCAGAGCTTCGGCGGTTTTTTCGGGGTTGCGGTGGGCTCCGCCCAGCGGTTCCGCGATAACGTTGTCTGCCAGCCCGAGTTCGCTTAGCCGATCTGCCGTGACACCCATGGCCTCAGCCGCCAGCGATGCGTATTCGGCACTTTTCCACAGAATGGAGGCACAGCCTTCGGGAGATATAACCGCGTACGTAGAGTACTGCATCATGTTGAGCTGGTCGCAAACGCCTATGGCCAGTGCACCGCCAGAACCACCCTCACCGATGACCGTCGAAATAATCGGTGTTTTTAGCCGAGACATAACCGCAAGGTTAAACGCAATAGCCTCGCTTTGGCCTCGCTCTTCGGCACCAATGCCGGGGTAGGCACCAGGCGTATCAATAAACGTGAGAATAGGCATTCTGAACCGCTCTGCCATTTCCATCAGGCGCAGCGCTTTACGATAACCTTCAGGGCGCGGCATACCAAAGTTGCGTTTTACTTTTTCACGCACTTCGCGGCCCTTCTGGTGGCCGATAATCATCACTGGCTGATCATTCAGCCGCGCTGTGCCGCCCACAATGGCCTGATCGTCTGCATACCGACGATCTCCGTGCAACTCATCGAAATCTTCAAAAATCATTTCGATGTAATCCAACGTGTAAGGACGGCGTGGGTGTCGCGCAAGACGAGCCACATCCCAGGGATGCAGATCTGAGAATATGTTCTCTGTAAGGCTGACGCTTTTCTTTTTCAGCCGGGTAATTTCGTCAGAAATATTAATGTCGCTGTCGTTGCCCACCATGCGAAGCTCTTCAATCTTCGCTTCAAGGTCGGCTATCGGCTGTTCGAAATCCAGATAATTAGGGTTCATGATGTTCCATCATTTTATTGCCAGACGGTACAAGGTTCCGCCAACACAGAATTTGTGACAAAGATAGCAGCGCCCGGCACACGGCTAAAGCGGACATTGGTATGAGTCCGTTATCTGACAAAAATTTAATATTTCGGGCTGCTCTTTGCCTTGCTTACTCAATCATAGACCAGTTCCACGCGCTGGTCGCCCATCAGGTGTCTCAGCTCCTGCAGCAGGCTGTCGTCCGGCTGCACACGCCAGGATTCACCCAGTTCGATCCGGGTGCTGGCTTCCGGGCTGCTGTATTCAATCCAGACCGGACTGCCGTCACAGCGAAACGGCCTCAGCGTAGAATCTATCTTCTCCAACAGCCCATTTTGCAACTGATCCGCTTGCAGGTTCAATCGCAGCCCTCTGCTGAACTGCTTCCGGGCGCTGGGCACATCCATGACCGAACTTACCCGCATTTTCATCTGGCCCGAATAATCATCGTGGCTCACTTGCCCCTCAACCACAATCACCTGATCCGACTGCAGCAGCTCCCGGTTTTCGAAGAAGGCTTCGGAAAACAGCGTGGCTTCAATCCGCGCGCTCCTGTCGTCCAGGGTGATAAAGCACATGGTGGAACCCGTGCGAGTTTTCATGGTTCGCTGGGCAACTACCAGTCCGGCGACCCGTTGCGGCGATTTGTTGGGTTTGAGATCGGAAATGGATGAACGCACAAAACGCCTTACTTCACGCTCGTATTCATCAAACGGATGCCCTGTGAGATACAGACCCAGCGTGTCTTTTTCACCTTTCAGTCGTTGCTTTTCAGGCCACTCCCGAAGACCCATTACGTCTGCGTAGGGATCACCGCCGTCACTGGCTTCCAGCATTTCGCCGAACATATCCATCATACCCACGGATTCATTGCGCGACTGCTGATCTGCCTGCTGAACCGCTTTCGCAATACTGGCCATAAGCTGAGCGCGGCTCGCACCAAGCTTATCCA
>LAZR01000785.1_pt1 | contig 22056 bp, 29 predicted proteins | sample 329461 | NCBI WGS metagenome assembly LAZR01 (sample SAMN03002196, study PRJNA259156) | marine sediment metagenome | biome: sea floor; feature: Hydrothermal impacted sediments; material: marine sediment; isolation source: Loki non-amplified sample from Loki's castle hydrothermal vent sediment ...
GCGCGGCATCATAGCGGCCCTGAGCGCCCCAAGTCCGCCGCCTATGAGCGCCCCATACTTGCCGGCGCGCAGGGCGCTGCGAAGCGACTTCATCCTTCCCGGCTCAAACTCGATCCCCTGGGGCGCCTCCTTGAGAAGCGTCCGCATCTTCTCCGTCGGATCAACAAAGCTCTCGCGGAACTGTTGGATCTGCGGAGAAGTGAGCTCTTCGAGTGTCAGTTGCTTCGGCATTGCCGCTATTTCTCCACAGGCATTGGCGTCATGAATCGCTGCGCCGGTTCCTCGATTTTCTTCAGACGCTCTTCGACCTCAGCCAGCTGACCGGCCTCGAAGGGCTCCAGCGCGTCCTGCTGCTGGAGCATCTTGCGGAGAAGTCCACGCATGATGGCAGGCTGCTGTGCGGCGCGCGGGGTGAGCTGAACGATCTGGTTGTAGGCCGTGGCCACCTCGTTAGGCTCGTAGGTGCTGATGACCGGATCCATCGACAGGAATTCCGAGAGCATGGCCTGCGTGCGGATCTTCACGAGTTCGGCTTCGTGCGCTGGATCGAAGAGCTCGCCGACCGCCTCGGCCTTGACATCCTCCTCGGATGCCGGCGTGAACGCCTTGCCGATGCTCGCACCTATGGCACCCGTGAGTCCGCCGGCGAGTCCTGCCCCGAGGACAGGAGATTTCGCAGCGGCAGCGCCCGCGGCGATGCCGGCAAGGCCGGCCCGCTTCTCGAAGATATCATCGAGCAGCTTCATGCTTGTTGCTCCTTGAATCGCGCTTGTGCGATGTCAACCTTATTACGGATCTGTGCATATTCGAACTTCGTCAGTGCTCCCTGATCGAAAAGTCGATGGTGGTTCGGACACAGTGTCAAAACGTTGAATGCCTCCATTGTGCCACCATCTCCTGGACGAACGATGTGCGCCAAATCGTAGCAGCGATTGAAGCTGCATATCTCACAGGCAGTCGAGTAATAGCCGTTGTCTACAAGCGTCTTCCTAGCTGCCTCTGTGAGATGCGACCGTTGTTCTTCTTTCAACACCCGCCGCACAGTCTCCGCTTTTCGACAGGCCGAGGAGCAGTACTGATAACCTGCGAAGCGGGCTTTGCCCACGTTTCTCTCGCGTGTGAACAACTTGCCGCAAACTATGCACAGTTTCGAAAACAGTGGCTTTGCGCTAGCCGCACCACGACATTGGCGGGAACAAAAGCGCCTCCGCTGTTTGAATGACCGTGAACTCTCGGTCGGCCCTTGTTGGTACGGTTTTCCACAATGTTCACACACTTTGGACAGACGTTGCTTCATATGGTACCTAACTGATGAAGAGCTCGTTCAGCGCAGCAACCTTTTTGCTGGCTGTCAAAGGACCAGAGTAGGGTGGCCCTTCCTTGCGCGTCTCCTGACTCTTCGATCCGCGGCGTGATGCAATCCTGGCCTTCATCTCAGCAGGCATCCCTGGGTGCTCACGTTTCAGGGCTCTGTAAATATTCTTGACCTTCTCGGGTCGGCCTGTCTGCTCCGTGAAGCCTGGCATGTCCTTCTTCGCGTCCTTCGGGAGCCAGTGCTCGATCGCCTGCTCGACGAATATCGGAGGCAGGTGATCGATACGCCCGATGGCGTGTTCCGTGATCGAGTCCGCGATTATCGCTGACTCCTTGGCGATATGATACGCCTGCTTCGCAAAGAAGACGGCGTCGGCGATCGCATCGTAGGGCTCGCCTTCCGGCCACGCCATCTGCTGCTTGCCGAGGTCATCTACAGCCGCACGCTTCACGGCGACACGCCTATCGGCGAGGTTGCCTGCCTTGACGAGCCACTCTATGAGCGGGCGAGACGACTCGCCGAAGACTGCGTAGGCGCGCTTCTCCACGAGGGCGAAGTCCTCGGGCGGCGTTGTTGCCTGCCTCCAGTGGTCGGCCGCCTTGTCGACTGCCGCCATCATGCGGCCGAACATGTCGCGGTAGGTCGCTCGCGCCTCTTTCTGCAGGGTCAGGAGATGATTGCGCTCGTCGATCGCCTGCTGCGCCATGACGCCGGGATCCGGCTCATAGGGCTCCGGCACCTTGTCTACGAGCGGCGGGAGCTTGACAGCTTCGGCGACCTTCATGAACTCCTCATGCTCCTCGAACCTCACGTAGTCCGAATGAAGTCCAGCCGCTGCCGCCTTTACAGGTGTCTCGGGCACCGGCGGCCAAAGTGCGGTGAGCACCTTGACCGTGTCGGCGATCGGGAACGAGTCAGCCCTGTCGGCGCCGGCGGTCTTCTTGAAGTGTGCGAGAGTCTTCGAGGTGTTGAATGCCTCGCAGATCCGCTGGACCGCCTGCATAGGCAGCTCGGCCTCACCTGCGGCCTTGACGATCGCGTCGTCGGGCGTGGAGCCCGCGTTCGCGTACTTGACCGCCTGCTGCAGCGCAGTGACGATCTTGCGCTCATCGGCCTTCGGCAGATCTTTCATGGTACTGTCTCCTCAGCTCTTGGCGTACATCATGCCACGTGGCGATGCCAGTGGTTTGCCCGGTACCCAGATCGGGCTTGCGTCCTGTGGATCCTCACCGTTGAAGACCTTCATGAGGATCGGGTTGTCCTTCACATGATCGTAGACCGCGAGCTTCCCATCCTCATGAAACTGCGGACGCGGACCGATGTAAAAGGCAATCTCCTCGGGCGTGAGATCCTGCAAGTAGTACGTGAGTCGCATCCAGAGGATGTGGTTCACGTCCTTGATCTCACGCAGCGCAGCCTCCTGCTTGTACTTGCCCATCACCACAAGCGCCTTGAGCACGTTGTAGATGAGCTTGGCCCGCGCATGGGTCTTCTCCTTCGGCATCTGCTCAGCCGAAGGGATCACTCCTTTCCGAAACACCGTCTTCTTCTCTTCGCTCACTGATTCCTCCTCGTTTATGCTGTTCGCCTGCCGAGAAGCGCCTCCCCAGTCGCTCCGATCGGCGCGCCTAGCATTGCACCGCCTACACCGCCGGCCAGCATGCTGGCAAGCAGCGTCTTGAGTATATCCTTGCGGCTCTCGCCCGACGATGGACTGATCAGCTGCGGCAGGCCGGAGATGAGTGGTAGCCCAGCCCCAAGTGCAGCTCCGCCAAGCGCGCCCTTGCCGGCACCACTCAGAAGACGCCGCCCAACACCACGCTTCTTCGGCTTGGTGTCGGTGTCGCTGTCGTCAGCCGCCCGCTTCCGCATGGTCGCGAGAAGATCGATAGCCGCGCTACTTGCCTTTCTCATCATGGTCTCCTTCTCCTCGCGCCTCAACAAAGAGATCCTCCGGCGGCGGCAATTGCAACCGCGCTTCTTCCTGCGGAAGCACTGCACGCGCCTTGTGTACCTCGATATCAATGGCGTCCATTAGGCCGTCAAGAGACGCCACAGTTGAACCCGCTGAAGCACCGCCGAACTCCTTCTTCAGCCGCTCACTCGCGAGATTGAGTTGCAGGTGCTCGACGGCGTTGAAGCCGTTGATCTCCGTCGTCTTTGCGGCAACCAGCGCGTTCTTCTTCTGCTCTGCGGCAATTGACGAATCATAGAAATCGAGCACGGTCGGTGAGAATCGACCTGTGCGCCAGAAGGCCATAAGCGCATCCCAGCCGCCATCAAGTGCAAGTACCTTCCACATCTGATCCGGATCACGCTTGAGCAGCCCACGCTTGGAGGGCATGAGCACTTTCGAAGTGATCCAACCCTGGTGCACGCCGATCGCCCAGCGAACGTCGAAGAAGACCTCCTCGTACACTTGCGCCACGCTCGTCTCGATGCCCAGATGATTGGCGATAAACTCAGCATCCATCTTCGCGAGCACGCCCGCCTCGATGATCCATTTCGTTCCGTCGGCGGGATTGTCGTAGATGGTGAATGCCTTGTAGAGATCGGGGTAGTCCCGCTCCAGGTTGGCATTCGCCAGCATGTCGTTCCGGTTGTGGCGTTTCTTGAACCGGTAGATCCGCCTGACCCAGTGGTCGCATGAACTACGGGGCTTGCGCCCAAGATCGCAGTATCGCTGCGCACGGGTCCAACGCCAGTCCGGTGCCGTCCTAGTCGGCTGACTTTTCATCTGTGTCCTGACCCAGTGACCACCGCGCCACGTCACGGAAAACTTCGTCTCTCTTCGACGTCGTCATCTCGCCCCGAACCGGCAGGCCGAGTACGTCGGAAGACTGGCTCACGTATGCCGACTGCTTCGGCGTACCAAGCTGCTTTGCGAGCTGTTCCAGTACGTCGGGACCGACCTCGGCTGTCGGCTGCTTGAACTTCCCACGAGTGGCGAGATAGCCCCCGAGTCCCGCACCCGCTGCGCCCAGGCCGAGTCCGGCATAGGGTGTGAGCTTTGCGATCACACGCCCGAACGCCGGGAACTTCGTTGCGAGATGACGCGCAGCCTGCATGAGTCTGAGGACGCTGTAACCGCCTGCACCGCCGGCGGCTGCCCCACCGATCGTAGGTAGCACCCCAATGGCCTCTTCACGCGCTGCCTGCTGCGCACGGAGTTGGCGTGCCGCTTCGACGAGCGAAGATGGATCGATCGCAGCCTTCTTCTCGGGCGCGTTCTCACTCTCGGCTTCGGGTTTCTTCTCGGGAGCCTTCTTCGGCGGCGTGTCGGAGGCCGATTCGAGCCGAACGACGCCGGGCTTCGGCTCGCTCTCGCACTCCTTCTTCTTCGTGTCCTGCTCGTCAGCTGCTTTCTCTGACGCGGCAGAGCTTTTCCCGGCGACCGTCATGAGCGACTCGGGCGTAATCGCGGCAGACTTCTCTGCCGCCTGGGGAAGAATGTCCGAACCGGAGTCGCCCAAAGCGAACGCCGCCTCGACGATCTCACGGTCTCTCTCAGTGACAGGCATGACTACCTCCGTTCGACCATTACTCGGTCGCTAACGGGCCGTGGCCAGCATCCGTTGCCCGAATGGTCTCCTCTGCGTATCGCGCCTCAAGTAAAGTGGGTGCTTCGGGTGACCGTCCTTGGTCGTCCCGAGGCACGCCAGTTCAAAGCCGTCGAGCATCTCCTTCACGTCGTCCCCGCGGTTCCACAACGCGCCGTGGACACCCCAGGCACACACGACACAGGCCGACTGCATCACAGCCGCCCCGATTGCTTGGTTGTTCTCGATGCCACCGTTAGGGTTGACACCAAACTCGTACAGCTCCTTCGGATCCGTCGCCCGAAGTGCGAACAGGTTGACGACGATGATCCCACTGAAGCCCCAGTCCTCTGCAAAGCCGACACAGCGCGTCACCGTCGGGTCCAGTACGTTCTCGTCAGCCGTCGACGGGTTCAGCATGACGAAGCAGCACTTCTGCTTGTTGCCGTCCTTCCACCACCGCCAGAGCGAATAGCGGAAGCGGCGATCGGCGCTGAAGGCTGCACCCGTGTCTGTGAACTCAGGTGGCATTAGCCGCCCTTCACTACGACTTCTTCGCCAGCAGCGGCTTGATCACGTACAACACCGCACCGGCGAGGAACATGATTGATGTGACGGCTGTCGCCGGGCTGTGACGCCAGAGTTCCCAGATTGCCAACCTCCCGGCGCCAAAGGCCAGTATAACCGCTGCAGCCCGATATGACCACTGCGGAACGCTGTCCCAGATCAGCATATGTCACCTCCCCTTCGTGAAAGCTACGCAACCCACAGCCGCGGCGGTAACGTGGACCCTGCGACCACAGGAAGATCTATCAAACCCTTGGTATCTGAAAAAGGATCAAGGATCGATGTTCGCATTTGATCCTCTTCCGTCATAGCCTCCAGCTCTCGCTCCAGCCAGCCCCTTAGTGCAGCCAACTGGGCTGTATCCAGAGACTGCGCTCCACGCGCATAATCCAGAGCATAGACGAGGTTTCTGAAGCGTTTGGCTCTGTCGATCGCCATAAGCTGCGCTTTCCTCCCCTTCGTGAGAGCCCGGCTATTGCTATACCGCCCTTGCTCCAAGAAGAATCGTGACCGGCCTGTCAGTATCCACTTGCCGATCCAACTCGCTATCAGTGAGCTGAAGGGGTGGAAGGATCCGCTGCCCAAATCCACCATCTTCCTTCATGCGTTGCTTGATGTACGCGTCCACGGCCTCCTTGCTCGCGGTCAGTACATGTGGCCTACCCACTACATCACCTCCGAGAGCTCCGCCTCCGCCGTCGCGCCCGTGACCTCGGGCTCGATGGTCTTCTGCTTGAGGAACAGCGTCAGGTCGCCGAGATTATCGAAGACATTTTTCAAATTATCTTCGAGTTCCGGCATGTCCTGTGCGCCGTACCTCTCCTTGAACTTCTCGTAGTGCCAGTAGTACATGAAAAGGATGCGGCCGATCCGGTCGAGGGAAAGCATGAGATCGCCGATGTATGAGTCGATCGCCGCCTCCGGATCCATCGTCTTGACGAGTCCGCTGACCACCGACGTATCGAGGACTTCCTTCTGCCCCGTGGCCGCCGCCTGCTGTGCGCGGAAGGTAGCGTCCATGTCGTACATCTCTTCCCCGCGCGAGGGCAGCGCCGTATCCGACGGAATGAGCTCGGTCTGTGGATAGATGACCGGAACGTTGAGGCCGGTCTCATAGCCCATCTGCTGCTCCGGAATGGCCGGCATCGACGGCTGCTGCGCCTGCTTGATGATGAACTCAGGCACGTCCGTCTTGCGCGCCTGCTTGAGCAGAAAGAGTGCATCCTTCTCACGCAGGTTGTGGCGCACGACGAGATCCTTGATGGCGGCGATCTTGCTCATCGTAGGACCGGGCTGCCCACCGATGCTGAGCCAGAACTGGATGCCGTCAGTGATGGGCTGCATCACCGTGAGCATGCCGCTCTTGAAGAGCTGCATCTCGATGTCGGCGAGCGTCTGCGGACTTGCGAGCTCCTCACCGTCGGGCACCCGTGGCGGCAGCTTGACGCCGTTGATCGTCTCGCCCTTGCGCTCGCGCGCGTACTCGCGCAGTGTCCACGACTCAATGTCCTTCGGGTTCACGCGGATCATCTTGAAGCCGTTGGGCACGAAGTGGTCGTTCCCGATCTGGGTGATCTTCTTGCCATCCTTGCCCGTGATGATGAAGCAGTGATCGTATCCGTATGCCCTGCCAACAGTCAGCCCAGAGCCGTCACTGTCGTAGCGGCTGTGCGCATCACTTGGGTTGAAGACACGCCCGCGTGCCTTCGGATAGAGCAACTTGCGCGTTTTCTCGGGATCCACCGTGTACGGGTAGCGATCGAAATCGCCGTAGAGCATGGTCTGGCCGTCTTCGCTCACGATGCGGCGCCGGATGAAGAAAGGCACCGAGCCTTCGCACTTCGCGTTGACGAAGATGACCTTGTCCTTCTCGCGCGCAGCTGAGGACTCAGGCAGTGCGTTGAAACGCTTCTCCCACGCCTCGACCGCATGGCCTTCGTTGTCGACGAAGAGCTGCTTCGGATGGACGCAGCGTATGCGATTGCCCTTCTCCAGGTTGACGATAACGGCCTGGCCCTTGTCACCATCAGTCCTGCCGGGATCACCATGCGGACTAAGGATGATGAGCATCGGCGAGAAGCTGCCTGTCGAGAGCAGCATGCGGCAGTAGCCGCTGAACGCCGGGTTCTGCAGGGTCTTGCCGATCTGCCTGTGGTAGACGGATGCGACCTGGTTGTCTCCACGGCGATCCTTGACCAGGTAGCGATCGCGCTGCAGCTGCTCCTTCTCGTTGTCGGAGAGCATGGCCGTGCCCAGATCGTTCACGTTGGCTCTGTCGGCCAACATGACGGTGACGCGCGGGGCCGTGCCTTCGATCTTCTTGTCGCCGGTCGCTGCTTCCTTTGCCGTCACGGCCTTGTCGGACTCGCTGTAGTCGACGAGATCCTCTGAGGGGTTGGACGTCGGAAAGAGCGTACCGTCGGTGAGCGTCACGATGACGTTGTAGTCGGTGCGGCGCTTCTCGACCTTTGTGCCGTCGTCCTCCTGGTCATCCAGCTGGGTCTCTGTCTTGTGAACGGACGTGATCACGCCGGTCTTGCCCTTGGACTTGCCCGTGACGATCTTCACCCTGTCGTTGAGGTACGGATGATTGACCGGGTAGTCCTTCGCTTCTTTCGTTGCAAAGGCATACTCGGCCGCCTTGATGATGTCCTCCATACTATAGAACGTGAGAATTGCATCGGCAAAGTCGGCATGCTTCCGCATCGTCTGGATGAGCATGGTGGCTGCCTTCTTGCCGGCACGCCTGATGAATCCAGTCACGCTCATCCGATCGTTGAGCGCTGCGCGCTTCCCGCCGTTCGGCGGGCTCACGATGACCGGGATGAAGTCCTTGAAGTCGTCGTGGACCGCCTCGTTGAGATAGTCCGTCAGGTTCCGGAGATCTCCCGCCTTCGCGTACTTTGATCCTGAGTGTGGAGGGCGCGTAAGTACGTTGAAGTCGGGATGCTTCATGCCGAGCTCATTCGGCTTGAGCTCCTCCGGTTCGCCAAGGATGTGGGGCCGCCGGTTGAGCAGGTAGTTGATCCAGTTCTCCTTGAGCGGCACGAACGAGTCCTGGCTCTTGAGGTAGAGCAACTCGTCGCCCTTGAGCTGGCCGTTCAGGAAGAAGACCGGTGCGTACATCCACTCGTTGCCGATCTTGAAGCCCCACACGCCGACGGCGTGCGTATCGTCCTCGCTCTTTTCCAGGAGCTGAAAGCCGACCAGGTGGTCGAGCATCCCCGGCGCCCGATCACGCAACCGAGCGTGTGCGAGGTCAGCGAATGTCTTCTCGAAGTCTGCTTCTGGCATGGTTGACTCTCGCTTTCGTATCAGCTACTCAACGTCACGTCGCCTATGCGCACAAGACGAGACATTACCTACGTGCGCGCGAGCCCGGAGTCACCCTGGCCGCGAGCTCGCGCAGTGACAACGCCGGTTGTCCCGCCTTGCGCCGTGCGGCTTGTATCTGGTCCATCATTGCCGGACGCTGACCGGACGCACTCCCAAAAGCCTCCGGTCCCACGGCGCCCTGACGTCCCCACACCGGCGCCAACTTTCCTGCCGACCAACTTTCCGGCCTGTCCTGGCCGGTCAAATAGGAAATCCCTCGACCGACTCCGTACCCGGCGGCTCCCGCGCCCGCAACAAGGCCGGCGGTAGCCAGCGGCGCCGCGGCTAAAGCTGTACCGGCAGTAGGCGCCGCAAAGGCCATCGTCACGCCCGTTGCAGCCGCTGCCGGTGCCGCCGCCGCATAACGTCCAACCTGCCCCGCTTGGCGCCCGAGCTCTCTTGCTTTCTGACCGACTGAGCCCAAAACCTGCCTAGCAGACGAAAGTCCCCGACCAACAGGTTTGGTGGCCCGCACGACGCTTCGACCTGCTGTGGCAACCTGACGCGCGGCCCCGCCCGCTCGCTGCGGTAAATGGCCAGCTCGCCTCATAGCGGCAGTAGCTCTCGGAGACCAACTACTGCGTTGTAGCACCCTTGGAACCACTCGATTGCCTATCAACTTGTCGAGCCGTGTAGCATATGGCGCTTCAGTCTGAACTTTGTATCCAAGCGAATGTTGCATTCGTTGAGCAATATCCGATACTTTACCGGGTAGCGCCTGCATTTCCATCGGCGTCCCCTGATACGTTCCCTTGATGTTGAGACCGTGATAGCCGGGACGCAGCTTACCGGCAACATTCCCGACATTCACACCCGCTCGTCGCAAGTTGCCCAGCAACTTTTCAACATCGGCGGCCGATCGAACATATGTTCGCATGCCAAGCAAATCATTCGGAACGGAAGTCAAACTTTTAGCCGCCATCGATCCCGGAGTTTTGATTCGCGCTCCCACTATCTGAGTTCCAAACCTGCCAAGCTGTTTTGCCAACGATCTACCACCTGTAAGCGCAGTCTCCCGTGCTGCCTGAAACATACCAGGGGCAACAGGACTCGCAAGCGACCTGCCCGGCGCAAGAGTCTGGAGCACTGCTTTCGAGCCTTTAGCAACAGTCGCAGGCGCAGCAGCAACTACACCCCCGGCGGCCGCAGGAATCGCACTCAAAGCCGCCAGCCGACTATATGAGGTACCGCCTGGTGTTGGGCGCGCAGATCGAACGGCGACCGGGGCCGTAGGAGTTAGCGCAGCCCACTTACGCAAGCCAAGCCAGTAGCCAAACAGTCGCGCCGCTTTCTTCGTCACGCCTATCCCTTGCAAGATCTCCGTCGGCTATGCGTACGCCGCCAGCTGCTCTTTTCCAGCAGCAGGCATCGACGCCTGACGGCCACCGAGTGCCTCACTGTACAAGCGATTCTCCAGAGCCATGCCCTTCTGAGGTCGCCCAACATCTTGATGAAACGAAGTCGCTGTGGATCGAGCCCGTGCCGTGTGAACATCTGCTGCTCGAATGGTGAGAAAGCACCAGTCTCATGTTCTGCCAGCCGCTGCCTTGATGCGTGCAGCTCCTGAAGCAACGACGCGATCTGGTCTCTGTTCGTGCCACCACCGGCCATTGCTCCGCCGGCCGCGGCTGGTCCTGCAATGGCGAGCGCCCTACCCCACCCAGGAAGCGATCGCCACAGTCCACCGAGCCCCTTGGCTGCGGCCGATGCAGCTGCGGCAGGTTTCTCCATGTCGAGTGCCTCACAAGCAGCCACGAACCTGTTCTTATCGAACATGATCGCTTCCCTTCAGCTGTGCATACACGGCCGCGCCGTGGACTAGAGCAGCATCGCGTTGGCGATTGCCTGCCAGTTCTTCGACTGCGCCCCACGCATCCGCATCCCACCCAGGACGTCCCCCATCGCGCCGTGTCGTTGCTGGTACGCCGCCGGGTTGATACCCGCGCGCGCGAACATGGAGCGTGTGTGTGCGCCGTAGAGCGGTCCGCCCTTGCCAGCATCGGCACCAGCACCGGCACCGGCACCAGCGCCAGCGCGCTGCTTGAGCCCGAGCCAGCTACCGAGCCCGCGACCGAGGCCGCCCCACGCCCCCTTGAGCCCTTTGTAGATCTGCGGCGCAAAGCTGGCCAGCAGCAGACCGGTACCGATCCCGATCGCCTTCTTCTCTATGCCGCGCCTTGAAGCAGCCGTCTTTGGCGCTGCTGCCGGTGCCGCCGCAGGTGCCGACGCAGGTGCCTGCTGCGGGGGTATGCCCATGCGCCCAAACATGCTGCGCGCTTTCTCCCAGTTTGCACTTGCCGCTGCGGGTGCCTGCTGTGGGATGCCCTTGTTGACGCCAGGACCGATACGCCGTGCACGTCCCCCGCCAAGGGAGAGACCGGCACCCTTGCGCAGCCTTGCCGCTTTGACATGCTTCTCGCCCAGCAAGCGGCCCAACGCCCCTGCCACGTCCTTGCTGATCATAGCGCCCTCCATCATCTAGTACTTGCCGGCTCCGGCCGGCGCCTTACCGAGCTCCACACCCCGTGCTAGTGCCGGGATGAATGACTCCTGGTGCTCGCGAGTCCCAGCCGCGCGATGCACCGAAGTCAGAAGCCTCTTCTTGAGGTGAAAGCCGCCAAGCTGGACCATCCAGTCGGGGGCGTAGGCCAGTGTCTCCATGGCCCTTACCATCTCGGGCGCGAACGAAGGCACGTCGCTGTGTGCCTTCACTTGCTTGACCCCGTACTGCTTGAGATCCCGTACCACGTTCGGTGTGACCTTCGTGCCGATCGAGTAGTGCAGCGCGGGCTCTTCGAGATACATGCCGCGAGCGCGCTGCGGCTGGAACGACTGTGTGCCCGGCCGCGGTGTGTAGCCGCGCGTGATCGTGTTGAACTCCACGATATCGTCGGGCAGTGTATCGGGCGGCCCGTCGGGGTCCACGATCCGAACGTGATTGATCAGGCCGCGCGACAGCAGCTCGATGTTCCGCCTGTTCGCAACGATCTTGCTTGCCTTGAGCGTGTTGCGGAAGTGGCGCATGAAGTGCCATCGACCTGCTCCAATACCCTTGTAACGAACGATCGTTGACGGGTTCGGCAATCCCTCACTGAGCACGTCTCCAGCCTCGATCGCATCGCCCTTCTTGACATGAACTTTCATACCGGGCGCTACGTAGTGACGCTCCCCCGCGACATGTACAAATGTACCACCTTGCGGCGCCTTTTCAACTGCATTTACGACGCCGTCGACCGTCGCGATGGCCGCACCCTCTTTGAACGTCTTGGGCACCTGAACGAGCTGGTTGATAGCATCGAAGCCTGCCGCGGTCGGGCCGGCACCTACCATTCCGCCGGTATGCTTGGACGAGAGCGCGCTCTGAGAGACCGGCTCTGAGATGGCCTGCGCTGCTGCGATCCCGACGTTGTCTCCAATATCGGGCAGCTTCCCACGCTCGCGTACGCCTACACAGCGCGCACAAACGCCGCCCTTCGCCTGACACGTGAGCGGGCTCCGTACGACAACGGTCTCGTGACGCTTGAGTATCTTGTGAATCTTTGGCGTGATGACTGTGTTCTGAGAGTGATCGCCGTAGCTGCGAGCGAGCAGTGCACCAACGTTGTCGGGATCATCTGCCTCAATGGGGATACCATTGGCAGTCCCGCAATCGTGCTCAGTGACAACAAGACGGTGAGCCGCAAGCGCAAGTTGCTTCCCAAGAAAGCCCCCCTTGGGCGTAGCGAACTTGAGGTCCACCATGCCCTTCCGCGCGCCGTAGCTGCCTGCCCAGTACTCGACTGGGTCCAGTCCCTCGGCGTATGAGTGCAGGATCGGGATAGGGATCACATTGTCTCGATGATCCATCACGAGCATGTCGCCAACGTTCACCGCGGCGAACTGCGCCTTGTTCCCGCGCGCACCGGACTCAACCTGGCTCGCCATCGCATTTTTCGCCTTGAGCTGCTCGTCGAAGTTTGTGTCACGGAGCGATTGTACGTGACGGCCGACGTACCGGATGATCTCCTTGTCGTCGACTCCTCGTGCAATCATCTGCTGTACGCCGATGTCGATCTCACGCCGCAGGCGCTGCGCCTTCTGTCCAATCTTGAGGCTGTCGAGATTGAGTGAGGCTTCTTTGCCGTAGCCAGTGGCGACATCTGCGCCGATCTTCATCAACGCCCCAACGATGTCGTTGTAGTTCTTGGGATACCGTTCGGCGACGAGGCGCAGTAGCGTCTTGACCGATTTTTTGTCTAGCTTGCGTCGATAATCGCGCAGCTCGGGAGGTAGACTTTCATTTATCAACAGCTGCCCCATTGTTGTCTTCATCAGGCTACCTCTGCCTCCATCAGATCCCTGTGCGTTCGCTCGTCGAGCAAGCCGGTGACACACCAACCTGACGCATCATCGTGACTGAGTAAAGCCGCCATGCCGTAACCATACGCGACAGCGCTACCGTCCTGCGATCGCTTGTGGACAACCACGCTCATCAGCTGATCAGGCATGAATGGGTGCGGAATCAGGACATGCTTGGACAGCAGCAGTGTCCTCTCTGGAATCGAGTTGCCCTCTGCATCAAGGACTTCACAGCCAATGTGCGGATAGGCATTCCCGAGACTATCGACCGATCCCAGTTTGTCCAGGTCGAAGATATCCATCTCTTCCGGTGTAAGAGTCTCAGACACGCAACGCCTCCTCGCAAAGGATCTTGCGTAGATCGAGGTTCAGTGTCTCTTCGGCCAACTCGGCCCCGTCCAGCGTAAAGCGGGGCGTGAGCATCCCGTCAGTAACAGCACAAAATCATCATCATTCAGTCGGTTTGCATCTACCAACGAGGCACCACGCGCTTCAAGCATATCGATGAGCTGCTCTTCCGTCACCTCGCCGTCGATGAGGCGCTCTCTGATGCTTTTCGGCATGAAGCTCAGCGACTCGATAGTGACATCGGGCGTGAGAAGTGAAGTCACAGCTATCTCCTATGCCGACGAACTGGACAAGCCATCAGCCAGCTTGGTGATCGTCTCTATCAACTCCTCGATCGGGACCGGATAGTCTCGGTTATCCTCGTACAGCTTCCGGTGCTCCCGGATCTCATTCGCAACGTCCGACCACTCCTGCACGAGCTCGTCACCAGCCTCGGCTAAGTGGCCCATGGCAAACCACTCGTGCAGTGGGTAGCCCTGCTTGGCTTCCATCATGAGAATGGATGCCTGGGCCAGGTGCTTTCGCGCGCAGTTCAAGCATGCCGTTCTCATATCCGCGACCCTGTAATACCCAGACCCGCCTCCCGAGCCTCGCGCTCGCTCTCGTCGTCCGCTGCTTTCGTCAGACACTCCTCAAGATCCTCAAGTACCAACGTATCGATGCAGCAGAGCGGCGTATTCGTCCTGACGTGTTCGGCCAGCATGAGATATGCCGGCCGCCGCATTGTGCGGGTCGTGAACTCCAGATCGGGCATGCGAGCCGGCAATACTACCGTGATAAGTCCTCGCTGGTCCCACGTCAACTCCCCGCCTTCTACGAGCACCTTTACAGCGATAAGAATGTCCACGAACGACCTGTGTGAAACCCATCGGTTCACGGGCTCGACGAGCTGCTGCTGCTCTCGCTTGGACGCTGCTCCAGCCACTGCCCGGCGTCCTCCAACATATACCTCGCCATCTCTTCGAGCTGGTCCAGCAGATCCTCCGGCGTCGACCCACTCTTGCACTGCATCACGAGCTGCTGCAGCTCCTTCGCCGCCATTATCATCGCCATGTCGGACGTAGGCGAGCGCCCGCGATAACAGTCTTCGCAGCGGCGAACGTCGGGATAGCGATAGTCCCGGTACGCCGGTGCGTCCTTGTGCGGCTGCAGTGGAGTCTTGCCGCATAGGCTACACGTCCCCTCCATGATCAGCCCCTACCCCTCATTGCGGCTCCTGGAGACCGTCCAAGGTACGGCATAAATTCTCCTGGACGCGCTGACGGTGCCTGTGCTCCCGGCGACGGTGGTGGTGGCGGCGAAGCTGTCGGCGAAGCTGTCGGCGATGATTGCGGTTCCGGAGAACCGCTCAAGATGGCTCTCCAGCGCTCTGGTACCTCCGGCGAGTTCGGCGACAGCGGTGGCAGTTGCGACGGCGATGGCGGTGGCGGCGCAGCTGGCGGTGCAGCTGTTGGAGGAACTACTGGCGTGGGCGCCAATCCAGTGTATGGCTTACCCGCGTCAGGAGCCTGACCGCCGGCCCCGCCGATCGGTTGCTGTGTCGTCTTGATTCCTCCCGCACCGGCGGACAAGCCGCCGCCGACGTGCGCCCAGCCTGCTCGCGGTCCGCCCATTGCCTCCTGTCTTGTCCGCTGTTCCGCAGCTAGTCGAGCTTGTTCCGCAAATATGGGCCGCTCAGTGGGATGCAGCTTTGAGATATCCATTTTTGCCGGATCGATGCCGTGGTAATTGACGTCCAGCCCGCGGAAGCCCTTCTTTAGGGTCCGTCTTGACTCACGTATGCCCCGCGAACGTTCAGCAAAAGCCTGGAACTGGGCAGGTGTGATGTACTTTTTCAAGTGCTCGGGCATTGTCTGCCCCAGCGTTTCAGGTGTATTTGTCCAGGGGTCATACCGCCGGTTCGTTTTTGCTCAGCTTCAATCATCTGGCGAACAGCAGGCACATCTTTGACAGTTTCGTAATCGCCGGAGAAGGTTGGATGTTTCCGGCGGAATATATCCGCGGGCGATTCCATAGGTGCAGCTTGCGACTGTGTATACGCCTGCCACTGCTCTGCAGGAGTCTTTGCGCCGGTTTCGACGTTCTTACCACCACCACCAGCAGCCTCGCCACCGCCGCCGCTGACTCCCAGCCAACTACCGAGCCCCTTACCAAGGCTACCCCACAAGCCTGGCTGTTCAGGAGACTTTGCACCGGTTTCGACATTCCTACCACCACCGGGAGAGACAGCACTGGCAGCTACGCCACCGCTACCGCCACCGCCACCGCCTCCCAGCCAACCGAGCCCCTTACCCAGCCAACCACTGACCACACCAAGGCCACCCAACGCGCTTGCCGCTTTGATCGTGGTTCCCAGCTTCACGAGCTGATCGCCGGCCTTTTCGCTGCACCGTGCTAGCTGTATATCTGCCGCTGCCTTGAGCACGGGCTGCGCACTCTTCGACTCCATGAACAGCAGGCGTATAAGCTCGCGCGTGTCGCTCCGGTCGAACCCGGCCAGCTTGGCGAAGCAAGACACGCCGACTACGAAAGCATCGCGCTGCTCTATCATACTTTCACCGCCACTCCAGGTAGTACAGGCGCAGGTGGCTGAGCCTTCACGCCAAGACGCCGAAGAATCATCGGGAACTCAGGCTCGGTGCAGTGCGTGACGTGAATGACCGATTCCCCAAGTTGCTCTATCGCAGTGAGGGGCGTGCCATCGCGGTCATCGAAAATGATGACGTGGTTGACATTAGCCACGTCAACAGGTTCGTTCTCGATGCATGTCCCTTTTTGAACTCTTACGTGCATACTACTTCCTACCACCCCGCTATGTCGCGAAAGAATGTCTCCGCGAGTTGCTTGATGTACTTGATGAGTTTGATACCTATCCACACAAGAATAACGACGCCTGCAAGCAGTGGCCACGCTACCCAAGGCATTCCTCATCACCCTCCTCGTCATAGATCTCATCATCGTCGACGACCGACTCCGGCTTAGGCACGTGCCCCTGCTTGATAGCGTAGAGCTGCCAGTCGCGCTCGTGAACTACGAGCGAAGCAGCCTGCCTGATGTCCGTAGCTGAGGCCAGGTGTTCGCAGGCTGCGTGCCTCAGTACTTCCACGAGCGATGCAAAGCGCTTGCTCGATGCCAGCTTCTTGAGAAGCCGCTCGTAGTGCTTCGTCGATCGCTTACGTGGCTCTTTGACCGGTCGGATCATACCTATCTCCGGCGCAAGGTCTGCGCGAGCTTCGCGACCGAGAGTGCGCCGCTCTTCACCTGTCCATCGAGACCTGCCGTCGCCGTAGGCAGCATGCCCGGTCCGGCAACACCTGCCGCTGCCTCGGGTGGGAGTGCCCCGCCCATGCTCGCTTCTTCGCCGGGGACCGCACCGGCATTGATGGCGTCGACGAGCTCAGGCGGCACTGCTGCTGCACCTGCCTCGCCCGGAGGCGCCGGTGGCCCTGGCGGTGCGCCGCCGACGATCTGCTGCAGCATGCTGCCTATCTCTGCGATCGATGTCTCGATGCTGTCGAGTCGCTTGCCGAGCTCGATGTTCGTCTCGGTGGGCTCACCGGGCGGAAGTCCTCCGCCGCCGCCCGTCTCGGATGCGATGTTCTGGAAGAGTTGGATCAGGTCATTGAGATCGACCATCACCGGCTGCCCACCCATGCCTTCGGCGCCCGGCGGCGGTGCACCCGGCGGCATTCCTGGAGGAGCGCCACCCATCATCTCAGGCGGCATCCCACCCGGCGGCATTCCAGGAGGAGCACCCGGCGGCATTGCACCCGGTGGCATCCCACCACCTGGCGGCATGCCGGGCGGCATTCCGCCCATCGGCCCCTGTCCAACCTTTACGCCCTGTGCGTCAGCGGGCACAAAGCCCTCCTTCGCCGTGCCTGCCAGCATGGCGGCAGCATCGCGCGCCCGCTTGACAAGCGACGGGTTGATCGCGTCAGGCATGATTCCTCCTCGCTACAGAAACTGGTTACGCCTCGTTGCCAGGAAAACCCACGTAGCTGCACCGAACGCCGCTGCAATACCAGCCAAAGTCCACACACTATCCACACACTACCCCCACAACCCGGAGGCAGTGAACAACTGCCTGAGTCGTGATGTGCTGATACGAGCGCGACGACGCGCATCCACGATACGCGCACGAGACTTGCTCATGCCTGCGAGCAGCTGCTCCAATCGCCTCCGCTCTTCGCGGGTCAGTGGATTCGGCTCCTTCGGGCCGAACCGCTTGTTGGCGGCGAAGTCGCTGACGAAGGTCAGGGAGCTGTGAGGGACAGTATCGTACTGCGGAAGCTGCCCCGCCACTGCCAGCTTGCCTGCCTTGACCAGCGGTGCGCCAGATTCTCTGACGCGTCGCAATATCTGACGTGCGTTGTCCAGGACTGCTATGTTCATGCCGCGGCTTCTTGTTCCTTCGGTTCCTTCTTCGAGTCCTTCTTCGGTGCTGACTTCGAGGCGCGACCCGCTACTGCACCTCCGCCGAGCAGACCACCGGTGGCGGCGCGCAGTGCGGCAAGTTGCGCAGGACGGCTGCGTCCCAGCGCTATACTTCCGCCGAGTCCTGCGCCGCCGGCGAGTAGTGCACCGAGTCCTGCGCCGCGGCTACCTACGCCCGTCGACGTCGGAATCGCCTTCGCGGCAGCCCCAAGCCCCTTGCTTACGCCTCCGAGTCCGACCTTTCCGGCTGCGGCCCCTGCTGCGCCCAGCCCGCGGCCGAGGAGCTTGCCTGCACCACCGCCGAGCTTGCCGAGCAGCGGGATGATCGCCTTGAGGATGCTGAGACCTGCCCGCTTCTCCGTGGCGTTGCCGTGCTTGAGTATGACGAGCGACCGTCCGGCCTCCTTGATGAGCTGCTCGCGTACAATGGCAGCCTTGAGACTGCCGGGCGTGAACTTCTTGCCCTTGCGAGCAGACTTCTTCAGCAGCGCATTGGCTGCCGCGAGGAGTGCCGTTGCCTTGGGGAAGTCGGGCTTCGGCGCCTTCTTCTTCCCCTTGTACGCCTTGCCCTGCAGCGCCTCCGGCAACGTCTCGATGTCCGGATCGGCTGCCTGTCCTGGTGGTGGCGGGTTCCCGCCGCCGTGCGGCTTGGCGCACTCCGCTGCCTTCGTGCCCTGGTCGATCGCGTCGAAGATACGATCGGCATCGACATGGAAAAGTACGCGCTGTGCGGCCTTCACCAACGTCTGCGCATCGACGTCGGTTGTTCCTGCTGCCTGTGTCATTTGCGGTCCCTCACTTTCCTGGAGAGCGGCGATGAGCGCTCTCTGAGCAAAATAGCCACTAAGAACAGGGAACCAGGCTATCAGTCCTGCCCCTGTCAACTGCCGAATTGATCGGCTACCCCTCAATTCCGTTGGAACTGACACCCGTTTTCATTACGTCAGAATGCCTATCTGACGCCGCCACCGACCAGCTCCGGCGGTACACCACCATAGGCACCCGGACCAAACCCCTGCGCCGGCGGTATGCCACCAAAGGCGCCTGACAGCTGAGACGGATCGATCAGATCCTCGGGCGACTGCCCTGGTCCCCTGGCGCGTAGTGCCGCCAGTCCACCCAGCCCCAGTGCTGCGCCGCCGACTCCTCTGGCCAGCGTACCAGCACCCGTTCGTGAGGCTGCCCTGCCTGCACCTATCAGACCACCGGCGCCGCGGCCGATCGCGCCTGTCACGCCCGCACCGAGCCCGAGTCCCTTGGCGCCTTTGCCGGCATAGGTGAGCGCCTTCCCACCGAGCCCGAGCAGCTTGCCACCGAACTTGCCGAGCCAGGGAAGTATCCTTGCCAGAATCGCTCCGAGCCCTGCCGCCTTCTCCATGTCACCTTGCCTGACGGCGATTATGTAGTGGGCTGCAACCTTCGTGAGCGCGCCCTTGGGATCCGCTTCCGCGATGTCGGCCAGGTCGGAGATCGAGCTCTTGACGCCGCCTGACTTGACGAGCGCATCGACGCCCCTGGCAAATGCCGCCTTCTCGCCTCTCTCGATCTTCGCAGCATTGACGAAGAGCTGTTCGGCTGACTTGTTGGCGAACTTGATCTTGCAGCGTACAGGGAAGCCCAGGTCTCGTGCGTCGTGGCCTTCTTCCTCGATGGCCTTGAAGAGCGCGTTGTTGAAGGGATGCGATGCCGCCTTCTCGATGTCGCCTGTGGACAGGATATCGAAGTACTCCTGTGCGGGGTTCACGAGCTCGAAGAGCGGCTGACCTGATGCCGTCTTGGTCATCTGCACGCTCTCGTCAGGCTTGGAGATCTTGAAGAGTTCACGCAGCGCTTCGAGCCCTCTCGCTGTGCCGGTGATCCTGACCTGCTTCGCGAACTTCACGTAGCCCTCCATGACACTCTTGCCGCCACGGATGTGGTTCACAAGCGTCGGCTCCAGCTGCTTGTCCGCCTGCGCCTGCGTGAGGACCGTTGCCTCCTTCGTCTCCCCGGTGCCGACCAGCGGCCTCAGATCGGCGTCCAGGCCGGCAACCCCCCAGATGTCGAGGGTGTCCGTACCCATCGACACAATCAGTTGACCCTGCGGCATATGACACCTCCTAGTCGTAACTTCTGACATTGTAAACGAATTCCAGTGCTTTGCGCAAGTTGAAATCCGCAATTCACCTCAACGCTTCCCATTGACCTGCCTCGCTACCCTGTCGCTGAGCTTCGCCATGAGGAACAGGTTGACCTCCTCAGCCTCCTCCGGGTCGTCGCGCGTAATCCAGTACAGTACTCTGCATATCCGGTGCTCCACCTTATGGACGCTTATCCGCTGCTCCCTTGTCGTCTCCCTCATGTGCGACAGTTGATCGAGCCGCTGGAGGGCTATCGTCAGATCGTTGGTCGCCGGCTTCATCGGTTGCCCTCGTACCTACCTCGCCGGCGAACACGCGCTCCCTGTAAGTTCCAAACGCGTCAGCCGCCGCATGTCCCACTGCCTGCGCGCACTCGATCTGGATCTGATCGGCGAGCTGCTTGAGCAGTTTGCTGCGTGTATCTGTCTGCTTGATCAGATCTATGTTTACTTCTACTAGCCTCGTGATTTCAGTATTCGCCAGAGTCCTTTCAGCGGAGATCTGCTGCTGGTGTACCTCGTGTACACGGTTCAGCTCCGTCAGCATGATCCCATAGTTTGCAGTCGACTGTGCGTACTGCGTGTGCATCAACCATACGAAGAACCCCGAATAGACTAAGGGCAATGCGAAATACAGAATCTCCATGGGTCCACTCCCCCCTCGACAAGGTTGCTCAAGCCGCCGGTATCGACCGTCAGCGTGAGCTGGGCATTATTGAAATGGAATATCCCGCGCGGTAGGCGCCTCGATCGCCTTGTGGCGGGTACCAGAATGTTCATCGTTCACCAACTATCGCATGATCTGGACCTGGTCGCCAACACCCAGTTCACCACGACGGTAGGCAGCCAGGGCGTCTGCCTTCGTCACGAATGTCTTCGTGTTCCTGGTCCTCGCAGTCGAGGCCAGGTTGAGTCCGTGTAGAAACTCCTGCCGAGGGTAGTAGTGGACATCGAAGTCGGATACCGCGCGCAGGTTCTTGCTTGGCATCATCTTGTCCACGGCGTCCCGCACTGCGTCGTCGCTCACAGGTACATGGAAGTTCATCGCGTCACCGTCGAAATCAGCATTGAAACCGGAGGTAACAACCGGCGGTATCTGGAGCGTGTTGCCCTTTGTCAACACGGGCCAGGCCGCCATCATCCCGTACCTGTGCAGCACGGGAGCCCTGGTAATCACAACCGGTCTCTTGCCCATCTCGGTCAGTAGCGCCTTGCGAGCGACGTCCGTCTTGTTCGCCAGTTGCTCGGCCGCCGTCATTGCCTTCATGCCGCGTCGTACGAGGTTCCTGATGACGAACGGCCTGTAGACGACCCATGCTTTGTTCTCCGGTAGCCCCACCTGGTCCATGTTCAAGCTGGGGTTGGGCGTGATAACTCCACGCCCTACCGTGTCCACGGCTGCGCCCAGCACGCGACGCTGGTACATCCCGTACTTGGGGCTGCTGCCAAAAACGTGTTGGAGCAGCCCACGTACGCGCTTCTCCTGCGACTTGGCAGCGACGGGATCACCGAGCCCGACGATTGCCTTGAAGGCGCGGTAGAGCTGCAGCTGCTCTTCGCCGGTGCCCTCGCGTCCCAGCTCTTTCTTGAGCTCCTTGAGATCCTTGTTGGAGTTCATGAGATCGAGGTACAGGAAGTTCGGGTCGCTTACCAGCTGCATGTTGTTGAACGCCGTGATCGGCCGAAAGTTCGGCGGGAGCACAGGCACCTTACTGAGCACGAGCTCCGCGGGCTTCACGTTCATCTTGTCGAGCATGCGGAAGTAGCCCAGTCGCTTGATGGCGAGATCACGGTTGTTGCCGGATTCCGCTCTGACGGCGCGCTCCATGCGATTGATCTCTGCACTCACGTCTAGCTTGGCGAGCGCCGCCTTGATAGCCCGAGGACCAGTGCCCTCGTTGAGCTCGTGCTTGCCGGAAATGACGTCATAGAACTGCTTCTTTGTGAGACCGAGGATCCGGCGAATCGGCTCTTCCATGACCGGGTTCGGCATCGGCTCGTCGAGCGTAATATGTGTC
>LAZR01000786.1_pt1 | contig 22054 bp, 21 predicted proteins | sample 329461 | NCBI WGS metagenome assembly LAZR01 (sample SAMN03002196, study PRJNA259156) | marine sediment metagenome | biome: sea floor; feature: Hydrothermal impacted sediments; material: marine sediment; isolation source: Loki non-amplified sample from Loki's castle hydrothermal vent sediment ...
TAATGCGGCGATTGAAGCGGCCCGTGCAGGTGAGCATGGCCGTGGTTTTGCTGTAGTAGCAGATGAAGTACGCACTTTGGCTGCAAGAACGCAATCTTCAACGCATGAGATTGAAGAAATGGTGAATCGCTTACAACAAGGTGCTAAGGCTGCAGTGAAAGTGATGAATGATGGCCGTGAAAGCGCTAAAACAAGTGTCGAAAAAGCAGCAAGTGTAGGGCAGGCATTAGATTCCATCACTGCAATGATTACTACGATGGATGAAATGAGCGCTTCAATTTCAAGTGCTGCTCATCAGCAATCATCTGTAGCTGAAGATATTAATCGCGGTATAGTTAATATCAGCCAAGTGGCCGAGCATACTGCTGATGGTGCAAGAGATACTTTATCTGCTGTGGCGACCATGTCAGCCTTGTCGGCTCAATTACAAGAAGCAGCAAGTAAGTTTAAAGTCTAAAAATAAATAAAATTACTTCATAAAAAAGCCCGAGAATATTTATTCTCGGGCTTTTTTATGTTGGATTGTTTAATGAGATGAAGCGCTTAATTCAAACGAAGTTCAATGGCTGAAAGTGCTGCCATTGGATCTGTTGCTGCGGTAATAGGACGCCCAATGACCAAATAACTACTGCCAGCGGCGATCGCTTGTGCAGGTGTCATCGTTCGATGTTGATCACCTTGTTCACTGTTCTCAGGGCGAATTCCCGGTGTAACGAGCTGAAAATTTGTATCATGCTGAGTACGTAATATGGTTGCTTCTTGTGCAGAACAAACTACGCCATCTAAGCCACTTTTATCGGCAAGCGAAGCTAAGCGTAAAACGGTGTCGCTAATTGAGCCTTGTAAACCAATTTCATCAAATGTTGTTTGATCCATACTGGTCAATAAGGTGACACCAATAAGCAAAGGGCGATCTGAATTATTGCCGATAGCTTGGCGAGCAGCCTTCATCATCGCACTACCACCGAGCGTATGTACATTCATCATCCATACACCTAAATCTGCTGCCGCAGAACAGGCTTTAGCAACGGTATTAGGAATGTCGTGATATTTTAAATCTAAGAAAATATCAAAACCTTGTTTAACCAATGCTTCGACAGTGGCTGGACCTGAACGAGTGAAAAGCTCTTTACCTACTTTAAGTTTACAACGTGCTGGATCCAGTTGTTTTGCTAAGGCTAATGCCGCATCGGCAGAGGGGTAGTCTAAGGCAACAATGATTTTAGAATCAGACATAAAAATAGCTTCCATTAAATACAATAAAGCGATCCTACCTGATGTGTGGTGTTTTTGCTGTGTGATCTCTGTTTCTGATGGTTGAAAATGGTATCCTGTGCCAACATTTTTTCAGGAATCAATGATGGATTTTGATCTTTTAGCACAAGATGGTTTGGCGCGCCGCGGCCGTCTAACCTTCGATCGTGGCACGGTAGAAACACCTGCTTTTATGCCTGTTGGCACTTATGGTTCAGTTAAATCTGTGACGCCCGAGGAAGTGGCTGCGACAGGTGCTGAGATCGTATTAGGCAATACGTTTCATTTAATGCTACGTCCAGGGACTGAGATCATCAATTTACATGGTGATCTGCATGATTTTATGCGCTGGCAAGGCCCAATACTGACAGATTCCGGTGGCTTTCAAGTTTTTAGTTTGGGTGATTTACGCAAAATTACCGAGCAGGGCGTGCATTTTAGATCGCCTATTAATGGCGCTAAGGTTTTTTTAGGTCCTGAAGAATCAATGGCAGTGCAACGCGCTTTAGGTAGTGACATTGTAATGATCTTTGATGAATGTACGCCGTATCCTGCGGATGAAGAGACCGCTGAAAAATCGATGCAACTTTCTTTACGTTGGGCAAAACGTAGTAAAGAAGCGCATGGTGATAATCCTTCAGCGTTATTTGGTATTGTACAAGGTGGCATGCACGAAAACTTACGTGATATTTCATTGCAAGGTCTGACTGAAATAGGCTTTGATGGTTATGCAATTGGCGGGTTATCAGTCGGTGAACCGAAAGAAGATATGCTACGCATTTTGGAGCATTTAGGGCCAAAAATGCCACAGGATAAGCCACATTATTTAATGGGCGTAGGTCGACCAGAAGATTTAGTTGAAGCGGTCGCCCGTGGTATCGATATGTTTGATTGTGTGATGCCGACTCGTAATGCACGTAATGGTCATTTGTTCGTTCATCATGGCGTAGTTAAAATTCGTAATAGTCGCTATAAGACAGATACTGGACCACTCGATCCTTTATGCGATTGTTATACCTGCACACACTATAGCCGTGCTTATCTTCACCATTTAGATCGTACAGGTGAAATGTTAGGCCCACGATTAAACACTATTCATAATTTGCATTATTACCAGACACTAATGTCGGGCATTCGAAATGCCATTTCTACAGCTACACTTAAGCAATTCACCGAAGAATTTTACGCTTTACGAGCATCAGGGGAGTAAGTCACTATCACGGTGGCTTGTAACTGTTGAGTACACATTATGTTGGATTTTTTGATTTCCCCAGCACATGCTGCGGGTGAAGCTGCCGCGCCAGGTATTATGGATTTTGCATTCCCGATTGTCTTATTAGTTTTGTTCTATTTCATGCTAATTCGTCCAAATCAAAAACGGGCAAAATTGCACCGTCAAATGCAAAGTAGTTTGGCAAAAGGCGATGAAGTCGTTACTGATGGCGGCATCATGGGCAAAATTACTGAAATTGGTGACAATGCAATTAGTGTACAGCTAGCCGATAATCTTGAAGTGAAAGTACGTCGAGAATCAATCAATTCAGTGTTACCAAAAGGTACATTGAAAAAGCTATAACAATACTCGCAAGCGATAAAGCTCGCGTTTAGGATATCTAAAAAATGAATCATTATCCCCTGTGGAAAAATTTATTGATTGTCGCCGCACTTGTGTTTGGCGGTTTGTTTGCATTACCTAATCTTTATGGTGATGATCCAGCCGTACAAGTTTCTGCTGGCAGAAGTGGCAAAATCGATTTAGCGTTAATGGGTCAAGTAGAAACAGCATTAAAAGCTCAATCTATTAATTACAAACGTGTTGATATGCAAGATGGCCGATTATTAGTAAGACTGGCAAATGCCGATGTTCAATTGAAAGCAAAAGACGTTTTGACTAATGCTATTACTGGAGATTACACCGTTGCACTTAACTTGGCACCTACAACGCCAGGTTGGTTAGCAGCAATAGGTGCAGAGCCGATGAACCTTGGTTTGGACTTACGCGGTGGAGTTCACTTCTTGATGGAAGTGGATATGAATGCAGCTGTCAAACAGGCTTTAGATAACTACGCGAGTGAGTTTCGTACATTATTGCGTGATGACAAAATTCGTTATCAAAAAATTCAAGTAAATAACGATAAAGTCGTTATTAGCTTTCGGAGTGATGAGTTTAGACAGCAGGCTGAAAGCAAGTTAGGCAATGAATTTTCACAGCTTAAAGCGACAGTTATTGATGACGCTGCAGTGCCATCATTAGAGATGCGTTTAACAGAAGTGGCTTTGCGTGAAATCAAGTCACTAGCGTTACAGCAAAATATTATTACATTACGTAATCGGATCAATGAATTAGGTGTTGCTGAACCTACCGTTCAACAACAAGGTGATAGTCGCATTGTTGTACAGCTACCTGGTGTGCAAGATACTGCGCAAGCGAAGAAAATTTTGGGTGCAACGGCGACCTTAGAGTTTCGTTTAGTTGATACAGAATATGATGTTCAAGATGCGGTGAATGGCCGTGTTCCTCCTAATGCTTCGCTCTACCATCATCGTGATGGCCGTCCATATTTACTTGATAAACGCGTCATGTTGACGGGCGAGCATATTATAAATGCCGCATCAACGATTGATTCTCAATCAGGTACGCCAGCGGTATCAATAACATTAGACGGAAAAGGTGCTCGCGCATTTAGTAATGTTACTCGCGACAATATTGGTAATCCAATGGCGGTGGTGTTTATTGAGTCAAAAACAGAAACTAAAATAGTGAATGGTGAAGCCGTTAAAGTTCGCCGTTTAGTTCCTGAAGTGATTAATGTAGCAACGATACGAGATCAATTAAGTAAGAAATTCCAAATTACGGGTCTTGATTCGCCTACAGAAGCATATGATTTAGCATTGTTATTACGTGCAGGCGCACTTGCAGCACCTATCGAAATTGTTGAAGAACGCACTGTCGGCCCAAGCTTGGGTCAAGATAATATCGATCAAGGCTTTACCTCCGTTATCATCGGTTTTGCCTTTGTTTTAGTTTTCATGGTTATTTGGTATCGTGTATTTGGCCTCGTTGCCAACTTAGCGCTAGCGGCTAACCTAGTATTTATCGTTGCATTATTATCGTTGTTACAAGCGACATTAACGATGCCTGGTATTGCCGGTATTGTGTTAACCGTTGGTATGGCGGTTGATGCGAATGTATTGATTTTTGAACGAATACGAGAGGAACTTCGTACTGGCAATAGTCCTCAAGCAAGTATCAATGCAGGTTATGCTAAAGCATTCTCAACGATTGCCGACGCGAATATCACTACGTTAATTGCGGCGATTGTACTGTTTGGTTTTGGCACGGGTTCTATAAAAGGTTTCGCCGTCACCTTATCATTGGGGATTTTAACATCGATGTTTACCGCTATTATGGGTACACGGGCAGTGATCAACTTGATCTACGGTCATAAACAACGTCCAAAGCTATCCATTTAAGGCCATTATTATGCAAATTATGAAAGAAGGTACGCACTTTAACTTTATGGGGAAACGTAAGATAGCCGCTGTTTTGTCTATCTTATTAGTCCTAGCTTCGCTGGTATCGTTATTTAAACAAGGTCTTAATTTAGGCATCGATTTTACTGGTGGTACTATTATCGAACTTGCTTATAAAGATGAGGCCAAACTAGATCAAATTCGTACCACGTTAAAAGAGGGTGGCTTTGATGATGCAGCGGTACAGAATTTTGGTTCTATACGTGATGTACTGATTTATATGCCCGTGATTGCGACTAAGAACATGGCTGAATTGAGCAATGAAGTTGTCGCCGTTTTGCAGAAAGATAGCGAAGAAGCCATAGATATTAGACGGGTAGAGTTTGTCGGGCCACAAGTTGGAGAAGAATTGACGGAAGATGGTGGTCTGGCAATGTTGTATGCTTTGATCGGTATTTTGATTTATGTTGCCTTTCGATTTGAATATAGATTCGCGATTGGTTCGGTCGTCGCTTTAATCCATGACGTTATTATTACCCTTGGTGTTTTTTCATTCTTCCAACTGGAATTTGATTTAACCGTACTGGCCGCAATATTAGCCGTGATTGGTTATTCACTGAACGATACTATTGTGGTGTTTGATCGAATTCGAGAAACATTTTTACGTAAACGGAAAGATGAGCCATTAGAGGTAGTCAATAATGCACTCAACGATACATTAAGCAGAACTTTGATGACTTCTGGTACGACCTTATTGGTTGTATTCTCTCTCTATCTGTTTGGTGGTACCGTTATTCACGATTTTGCCATCGCTTTATTATTGGGTATTATAATCGGTACTTATTCTTCAATTTACATCGCTAGTACAGTGGTATTAGCAATGGGTGTTAGCAAAGCAGATCTTATGCCGCCAGAGAAACCTGAAGGTGAAGAAATTAATGAAGATGGTAGTCAAGTTTAATTTAAAGACGGATTATTGATATAAAAAAGCCCGATTAATTCGGGCTTTTTTATGGCTAGTGATATTCTCTATCTTGAAATGACAGCGATTTATTTAAGGATTGATGGGGGATGTTGAGTATGCGAGCAGTCTGCTGTTTTGGCTGAACATGCTGTGGCTGATCGACACTTTCTACGCTCAAGATCCTTAGACCTGTGCTGTTTGCTCTGAAACTCATGAAGGTTGCGAATTCTTCTAGTCCTTGCATGATATTTCTGAGCTCAAGTTCTTGTGCTTTTTTATTCATAATATCCACATATTCCTGATGATTAAACTGTATATCGGTAGAAGTATGGGTTTCTTGAGTAAAAATTTGATTAGTCCTTTTTATTATCCAAAAAAGCGATGATTGCATCATTGAAAAAGTGGTTATATACAACCTATTCTGGCTGATATGAAACTATCGATAAAATGGTGATTTAGTTAAGCTTTTGTTCGTAGGGAATATTATAAGTTGGTGTGAACTTTGCTCTATGTTATCCCTTTAATGCCTTTATCATCCAAGGAATTTCCTCATTTTTTAAATGAGAAAAATATTGTATGGTAACGATGAGATCAACCTAAACGGAGAGCATAATGCGTGTAATTAAAAAGTGGCTATTTGTCCTACTTCTAGCTTTAAGCCAGCCATTATTGGCAGATGTAATCAATGTTCCACTACACTATGTAGGGCCGACAGAAGGTAGTGTGTGGATGGGAGTGCAACAAGGTCTTGAGGAAGCTAATGTTCAGGGTGAATTCTTAGGTCAAAAATACACAATAGAAGTGGTTACCACACAGGACTTATTGAGCTTGGAGCATGCCACGGCTATTTTACTAGCAACGGATGATCAACATATACTTGGTATTGCGGAATCAGAAAAATTTGCCAATGTACCTGTATTTAACTTGGTTTCAGATTCAGATGTCTTACGTTCGGCATGTATCCCAAATCTACTCAGCATACCTGCAAGCCAAAAAATGAAAAAAGATGCATTGGCACAATGGTTAGCTGAAAATCCTAATTCAACGGCACATGTGCAAGGTTGGCACGAAGATTTCAAAAAGTTTGCTGCGAGCCAATTGAATAATCGTTTTAAAAGATCACATGGCGTGGTGATGGATAATGATGCATGGTCAGGCTGGGCTGCCGTGAAGTTACTAGCTGATACAGTAGCGAGAACAAACAGTACTGATGCAGCAGTGATGTTGAAATATCTGAAAAATGATATTACCTTTGATGGTCAAAAAGGCGCGAGTTCAACCTTCCGTGATACAGGACAATTACGGCAGTTATTATTGTTGGTTGATGATAATAAAATTGTCGCTGAAGCACCATTACGTGGTGCAAAAGGTGGTTTAGATAGTTTGGGCTTAAAAAGCTGTAAATAATTGTAGTAAATGTTAAGGAAATAATAATGAAATTAAAACAACTTATACTTTCGTCAATGGTTCTTGTTAGTGTTAGCGCTTGGGCAGATCCTACACATCGTTTATTTGTCACGAATGAGAAAGACAATACAGTAAGTGTAATTGATTCACGCACTGGTACGATAGAAACCACACTGGAACTCGGCGAGCGTCCACGTGGAATTGGCTTATCACCAGATCATAAAACGCTTTATGTTGCTTTGAGTGGTGACAATGCAATTGGCGTCGTAGATGTCGCGACGTTAAAAGTGTTAGGTAAATTAAAAGCTGGGGATGATCCTGAAACGTTTGATGTACACCCAGATGGCAATTTGTATCTGTCTAATGAAGATGATGCAAAAGTAAGCGTTCTTGATCCAGCGACAAACGAAATTATTGAAGAAATTCGTGTTGGATTAGAACCTGAAGGCGTAGCGGTATCTCCAGATGGAAGTTTAGTATTAGTGACAAGTGAGTCAACTAATATGGTGCATGTAATCGATACAACGCAACACAAAGTGATCGCTAATATTTTAGTGGCTGCACGTCCGCGTGGATTAGCATTCAGTCATGATGGAACGCGTGCTTATGTGAGTAGTGAAATCGGTAATGAGATTGCTATTATTGATACTAAAACGCATGAAATTACGAAGAAAGTAAGTGTCGATGTGCCACGTTCAAAGCCGATGGCTATTAAAATTAGTCCTGATGGTAAAACCCTTTATTTAACGACTGGCCGAGCGTCTAAAGTCGTCATTATGGATGCAATGACTTTAGAGATAAAATCAACAGCTGATGTAGGAAACCGAGTTTGGGGAGCTGCGTTAAGCCGAGATGGTTCAACGCTATATACTGCTAATGGCGCGAGTAATACCGTTTCTGTTGTTGATACGGCTACGAGTAAATCGACAAAAGAAATCAAAGTGGGTGAAGCGCCTTGGGGGCTTGTGCTTGATGACTAATCGTTAGTTTTAGACAATAAACCATTCAAACCCGGTAATGATTTGGTCATTATCGGGTTTTTTATTGTTTGCTACTTTGTAGTTAGTCTTTGGCACGGTATGATGCTGCGATGAATATTATTTTACGTTATGTTGATCTGTGTCGGCTTAAGGCTGGACCTGCTGATATGCCTGCTTCTGTCACGCTTCTTCAGGCAACCTTATTAGCTTATTTTTTGCTTGGCATTAGTATTAGCCGGATAGACAGTGCTTGGAATATCAGCATCATGGCGAGCTTGGCTGATACAGTATTTATGATGGTTGCCATTAAGCTAATGCTAAGTATCAAAGGTTTGCAAACGCGTTACCAACAGACGTTAATTGCCATTGCGGGTGCAGGGATAGTTTTAGATTTAATTGGTCTTCCATTATTGTACTGGCTCAATCAAATTGATGAACCGCAACAAGGAACCAGCGTTGCTATGTTATTAATGATTGCCTTAATGTTTTGGAGCTTAATGGTCGTTGCACATATTTTTCGACAAGCTCTTGATATCAAGGTGGGTAGCTCGGCCATACTCACCATTATTTACACCGTGTTGTCCTTGCTTGTTTTAGGCCTCACTCTTTCAGGAGTTGCCTAAGTGCATATTCATATATTAGGTATTTGCGGCACATTCATGGGCGGCGTTGCCTTATTGGCACGTGAGTTAGGCATGACGGTTTCAGGTTCCGATGCCAACGTGTATCCACCGATGAGTGATCAGCTTGCTGCTGCTGGTATTGTTTTACAACAAGGCTATTTAGTCGAACATTTAGATCCCACACCAGATTTAGTGGTGATGGGTAATGCAATGTCGCGAGGAAATCCGGCAGTAGAGTATGTGCTGAATAAAGGTTTACCTTATATTTCTGGACCGCAATGGTTAGCGGAATATGTCCTAAAAGATAAATGGGTGCTTGCTGTTTCAGGCACGCATGGCAAAACGACAACGAGTAGTTTATTAGCATGGATTTTGGAAGATGCTGGCATGTCGCCGGGTTTTTTAATCGGTGGCGTGCCTGATAATTTTGGCGAAACAGCCCGCTTGGGTAAAACGCCTTTTTTTGTCATTGAAGCAGATGAATATGACACTGCGTTTTTTGATAAGCGTTCTAAGTTTGTTCACTACCATCCACGTACTTTAGTCGTGAATAATCTTGAATTTGATCATGCTGATATTTTTGATAACTTAGCCGCGATCCAAAAACAATTTCATCACTTACTTCGCACCGTACCTTCACAAGGATTAGTGATTAGTCCTAACAATGTGCCAGTCATAGAACAGCTATTTGAAATGGGCTGTTGGACACCGCGACAAACCGTTGATTTAGATAGCGGTGATATACAGGCACAAAATATTGCCGATGATGGCAGTCAGTTTGATGTGATCAATCATGGTGAAAAAGTAGGTAGTGTGAATTGGTCAATGTTAGGCATGCATAATGTGAGTAATGCTTTAGCCGCTTTGGCGGCAGCGCATCATGTCGGGGTAACATTTGAACATGGTTGTGAAGCGTTAGAGCGTTTCTCCGGGATTAAACGCCGTATGGAATTACGCGGTGAAGTTCAAGGTGTGCGAGTTTATGATGACTTTGCTCATCATCCTACAGCGATTGCTTCTACTGTTGCCGGCTTGCGTGCCAACATAGGCAGTCGTAAATTGATTGCTATTTTAGAGCCTCGATCAAACACTATGAAAATGGGCATACATCAACATACTCTAGCCGATTCACTGATGGCGGCGGATAGCGTTATTTTGTTTGAAGATAAAGGATTGAAATTATCATTAGAGTCAATTCAACAACAGCTTGGTGAAAAGGCTACTATTAAGCATACTATTAATGAAATTATTGAGCTTGTTTGCCAACAGGCTGCAAGCGGTGATGAGATATTAATTATGAGTAACGGCGGTTTTGGTGGCATTCATCAACGTCTATTAACAGCATTGGCGGCAAGATGATTGATCATAAACAAATTGCTTTAGCAATTACTGGCGCATCAGGCGCACCTTATAGTAAACGCTTGCTTGAAGTGTTATTGGCACAAGGTGTCACGGTTCATCTGATGGTTTCTGCGGCTGGTCGGATTGTGCTTGCCGATGAGTTAGATTGGAAATTACCTGCAAGAGCAAGTGATATTCATAAGATGTTAGTTGCTGAATTTCAATGTGCACCCGAATTACTGAAGGTTTATGGGGAGCAGCAATGGAGTTCGCCATTAGCGAGTGGTTCACATAAGGTCGCGGCGATGATTGTTTGTCCTTGTACGATGGGCACTTTATCAGCGATTGCAGTAGGTGGTAGTGATAATCTTATTAATCGTGCTGCCGATGTCATGATGAAAGAAAACCGCAAGCTTATTTTAGTGCCACGCGAAGCGCCATTTTCTGCCATACATTTAGAAAATATGCTTAAACTTGCTCGATTAGGAGTGTGTATTTTACCGCCGAGTCCTGGCTTTTATTTCAAACCTACTCAGTTATCCGATATCGTCGATTTTGTTGTCGCGAGAATATTAGATCAAGCAGCAATTGAGCATACACTTCAACCTCGTTGGGGTGAATAAATGCCGCATAGTCACGTATAATTGCTAACTAATTGCCGGAATGGAACAACACATGTCAGATATCGAAATTGCACAACAAGCTAAGATGCAACAAATCCTACCACTTGCTGAGCAGCGCTTAGGTTTAGATCCTCTTAAACTTGATCCTTATGGTCGATACAAAGCTAAAGTTTCATTAGATGTGATGACGGACTTAGCTGATAAACCTAATGGCAAACTGATTCTTGTCACCGCGGTCAGTCCTACACCAGCCGGCGAAGGCAAAACCACCACGACAATTGGTTTGAGTGATGCACTTAATCGTATTGGCAAAAAATCGATGGTTTGTGTACGTGAACCTTCTATGGGCCCATGTTTTGGTATGAAAGGCGGTGCAGCAGGCGGTGGCTATGCACAAGTAGTACCGATGGAAGATATTAATCTCCACTTTACTGGCGATTTACATGCGATTGCCTCGGCACACAATTTATTGTCAGCAATGATCGACAATCATATTCATCACGGCAATAGTTTGGATTTAGACGTGCGAAAAATCACGTGGGGCCGAGTGATGGATATGAATGATCGTGCACATGTGGGACTTGGCGGCGCTATTAATGGTTTTCCGCGTGAAGATGGTTTTGATATTGTTGTTGCTTCTGAAGTGATGGCTATCTTTTGTCTATCTAATTCATTACAAGAGTTGAAACAACGTTTAAGTAATATCTTAATCGGTTATTCACGTGATGGTACCGCTCGATTTGCACGTGATTTGAATGCACATGGTGCAATGGCTGCTTTATTAAAAGAAGCATTAAAGACAAACCTAGTTCAAACCTTAGAAAATAATCTTGCCTTTGTGCATGGCGGTCCTTTCGCTAATATTGCTCACGGTTGTAATTCTATTATTGCAACTAAAATGGCCTTGAAATTAAGTGACTATGTGGTTACTGAAGCAGGGTTTGGTGCCGATTTGGGCGCAGAGAAGTTTATTGATATTAAATGTCGTAAAGCGGGCATTAAACCTGATATGGCTGTGGTGGTTGCCACAGTGAAAGCCTTGAAATATCACGGCGGTCTTGAAGTTTCTGAGTTAGCCAATGAAGATTTGTCCGCCTTAGAACGAGGTATGGAAAATCTAAAACGTCATCTGACCAATCTACAACAACACTTTGGTTTATCTTGTGTCGTTGCTATTAATCACTTTGTACAAGATACCGATGCCGAAATTGATTTAATTAAAAAAACAGTAGAATCCTATGGTGCAAGAGCGATTGTTGCTACACATTGGGCGCATGGCGGAGCAGGTGCAGAAGAGCTTGCCCAAGCTGTCATCGCAACATTAGATGAAAGTCAGAATGAGTGCCAGTTTCTTTATGCTAATGATGCGCCTTTGTGGGACAAGATAACGGCAGTAGCGACTAAAACCTATGGCGCGAGTGAAGTAGTTGCGGATAAAAAGGTATTGGCTAAACTCGCTCTGTTTAGCCAAACACATCAACATGTACCCGTTTGCATCGCAAAAACACCGTATTCATTTAGTAGCGATCCAACATTACGCGGCGCAGCTACCGGACATACGCTGACAATACGTGATGTTCGATTGTCGAGTGGTGCCGAGTTTATTGTCGTTTTGTGTGGCGATATTATGACGATGCCGGGCTTACCCAAACAACCCGCTAGTGAACGTATTGATATTAGTGATGCAGGTGAGATTAGTGGCTTGTTTTAAGTCATCATTATTTTCGATTATAGCTATGTAAATAGTAATGAGCGGAGTGAGTGTTTTGGAAACAAGGGATGACGTTTATAAAACGCTATTAGAATCTACAAAAGCGATTCCATGGAAGATTGATTGGAAAAGGATGAGCTTTAGTTATATTGGTCCTCAAATTGAAAGATTACTTGGCTGGACTGCAGATAGCTGGGTTTCAGTTGATGATTGGGTCGCACGTATGCATCCTGATGACCGAGATCGGGTTGTTAATTTTTGTGTTGCTCAATCACAAGCCGGTGTTGATCATGAAGCAGATTACCGAGCAATGTCACAAAATGGAGACTACGTCTGGATCCGAGATGTTGTGCATGTGATTAGAGAAGAAAATGGTGAGGTTGAGTCCTTAGTGGGGTTTATGTTCGATATTAGCGAGCGTAAAAAAAATGAGGAAGAACTCATTACCTTACAACATAAACTGGAACAACTTTCCTATCAAGATGGGCTTACAGGTATTGCTAATCGCCGAATGTTTGATGATTGTTTAGCAAAAGAATGGGCTGTAGCACAAAGAAATCATCAAACCCTATCACTTATCATGTTAGATATCGATTACTTCAAGCAATATAACGATACTTACGGGCATTTGCAGGGCGATGAATGTTTGAAAAAAATTGCTGGCTTGTTGGGAGAAACCAAAAGACGGCCTAGGGACTTGATTGCCCGTTTTGGTGGTGAAGAATTTGCAATTATTTTGCCGGATACCGGTAAAAATGCAGCACATCAGTTAGCAGAACGTTATCGAAGCCTTATTATTGACCAGCTAATTCCTCATGATTGTTCAGAAATCAGTCCCTTTTTAACGGTGAGCATTGGTGTTGGCAGTGTTATCCCTACTAGGGAAGGGCAGGCAAGTGCCTTTTTAAATAAGGTCGATAAACTACTTTATGCGGCAAAATATAAAGGTCGTAATCTAGTGGTGATAGAAGAACCTTAAACGACCATTATTGATTAAGTCCTAGTTTATTTTTGGCGATGTTTTTTGATTAAGTCGTAAGCGACTTGAATATCTTTCGCTTGTTCCGTTGCTACAGCGATCATATCTTCTGGCAAACCTTGACCAATCAGTTTATCAGGATGATATTGGCTCATTAACTTGCGATATGCTCGTTTGATTTCTTGATCGGTACTATCTTTGCTGACACCTAACGCTTTATAGGCTTCTTCTAATGCTGAAGGTGAACTTGTGTTTCCTTGGGAGAAATGCGATTGATTGAGCAGCATATCTAACATTTGTTTAAATGTAGCAGCACTATAACCTAAGCGTAATGCTATTTTCTCTAATAAGGCATGTTCAGCTGGATCAAGCTTGCCATCAGACACGGCCATAACCGTTAAATAAGTCAACAGTACTTGTTTTAAATTTGAGGTGTTACCGCATGTTGCCATAAACTCATTTAAGGTAGCATTGATATCAAAACCAGCGACTGAACCACGCTTGAATTGAGCGATGGCTTGTTGTCTATGTTCCGCTGACATACCCATTTTTTGAATAAATTGTTCAACATGAGCAATTTCATCTTTAGAAATATGACCATCGGCTTTAGCGAGCTTTCCCATCAAAACAAAGGCGGTTTCTAAAAAGACAGTTTTGCGTTGATCATTGCCAAGTGGGTTGATGCCACCTAGACCGTATTGTCGACCACGATCAATACTGCCTCCTATTAAATATCCGAGAAAGGCACCAAATAATCCTAAGAAATAATAACCAGCAACAATAAAAATAATTTTGAACATAGTGAGATCTTTTGTTAAATATGATGAGTATAGAAATAAGTTATTAGCGAGTTAAACTAGCTTTGAGGAATCATTATTAATAAATCAATAAAGCTAATCTAAAACACCTTCTAATCCAGTATCTAAAGCTAATAATACCGCCATTTTTTGTGTAATATCTTCTTTTTGTAAACCCAATTGTTGCCATTCTTTAACTGGAAACTCAGCCAAGATAGTCGTTCGATCTTTTTTACTATAAGTGGACTCGCTTATATAACGAGCGATATACACGGCATTGGCAGCTAAGGATATTTCATCGGCGCGGAAGGGTTCTGCAGAGTTATAAATAGTACTCACCAAATCATCGGGAAATTCCCAGATACGACATAATTCAGCAGACACTTCTTGGTGGGTAAATCCAAGATGCTTGCGTTCAGATTCGGATCGCTGATGACCTGCCTTGACTTCTAAGTTGATTTTTTTTGCTGTAGTTGCATCATCTAAATGAATAAGCACTTTACCCAAACTACTAATAAGACCAGCAGTGAAAATCATTTCACTATTTTCAATATGTGTATGATCTGCTAACCATTTTGCATAGGTGGCTGTACGAAAATTATCAAGCCAGAGATCCTCTAGACTAATGCCAGGTACTTCATCAATTGAATTGACAAGGCCTGATACAATCACCAGCTTTTTTAACTCATTCATACCAATGTAGGTTAAAGATTGTGGTATTGAACTTATTTTAATAGGCAGGCAGTAGTGGGCAGAGTTAACCAAACGCAAAACTTTAACTGAAATAACCTGATCTTTTTCCACTTTGTTAGCGATATCTTTAAAATCAATATTGACATCATCCGCCTGATTTATCAGTAGATGCACGATCTCTGGAATTTGAGGGAGATTATCAAGTTGATTGAATAAAGGTTGTATTTCTAGCTTCATAGTAAGCCGTTTCCTAAATAAACAAGTTTCGATGGAACAAATGGGTACGAAACTGTTAAGTTTGTGTTGCTTATGATTAGTTTGATGTTCTTGTTAAACTAAAATATAGCAACAGTGCACCCCAAATTCCAAATACCCAACTTAACACGGGCATCCCTGCAATCATAGAAGGTGCATAACCATCTAGACCTTTAATAACTGCTGCGCCAATAATAAATGCAGCACCACTTATTGCCGCGGCACTGCGGTAACTAGCATTACGGACTTCTTGTTGTAGTTGCTTCAAGTCATCCGATGATAATTGCATTTTTAATTTACCATCTTGTGCCTGCTGGACCAATGTATGCATCAGATTAGGTAATTTGGGTAAAGTCTGCGCCCAGTTCGGTATTTCTTGTTTGATGTTGTCTAGCGCAGCTCGCCAACCCATTTTTTCTTGCATCCACTGTTCTAAAATTGGTTTTGCCGTTTTCCATAAATCTAACTCCGGATAAAGTTGCCGACCTAAACCTTCAATATTAAGTAATGTTTTTTGTAGTAAAACAAGCTGTGGTTGTACTTGCATATTAAAACGACGAGCAGTTTGAAATAATCGTAATAATACATGACCAAACGATATTTCTTTAAGTGGTTTGGCAAAAATAGGTTCGCACACACTACGAATCGCTGCTTCAAATTCATCAATACGCGTATCAGCAGGCACCCAGCCTGATTGAATATGAAGTTCTGCGACACGACGATAATCACTTTTGAAAAAGGCAAGAAAGTTGTCGGCAAGGTAGTTTTGATCATCCGGTGACAAAGTACCCATAATGCCAAAATCTACGGCAATATAACGTGGATTTTCTGGATCTGAAATATCGACCATGATATTGCCTGGATGCATATCAGCATGAAAAAAGCCATGTTTGAAAGCTTGGGTGAAAAATATCTCCACACCAATTTCGGCTAGTTTTTCCATATTAACGTGGTTGGCATGTAATTTAGCAACATCTCCGATGGGCACGCCATAAATACGTTCTTGCACTAATAAATTACTTTTAGTGAGCTGCCAGTTTATTTCTGGTACATATAATAAGGTAGAGTCGGCAAAGTTACGGCGTAGTTGCGAGGCAGAGGCAGCTTCACGCATCATATCCAATTCATCAAATAGATTTTTTTCTATTTCAACGACCACTTCTTTGGGACGAAGTCGTCTGCCATCAACCCAGAAACGTTCTGCCAAGTCCGCTAAGATATGTAATAAATCAATGTCACGACGAATACGCGGTCTAATATTCGGCCGAACAATTTTGATGATGACATTGCGACCATCAATCAGTGTAGCTGCATGAACTTGAGCAATCGAGGCTGAAGCGAGCGGTTGTTCATCAATATGTAAAAATAGTGAGTCGAGTGCCTGTTCGCCATAAGCTTCTTGAATTAAAGCACGTGCTTGTTCATTCGGAAATGGCATCACTCGGTCTTGCAGTTTGGCTAAGGCATCTGCGATATCATCCGGTAATAAATCGCGTCGGGTTGACAGTATTTGACCGATTTTAACAAAGATTGGCCCAAGATCTTCTAAGGCTAAACGCAATCGTTCACCACGTGGTGTTTTATTACTATGTGTCCAACGATAAGGTGATAAATAGCTTAAAAAACGCAAAGGACCAAGAATATGCGTATTTTGAATAAATTCATCTAAGCGATGTTTTGATAACACATGATTGATTTGAATGAGCCGAAAAAGATGCTGTAGTTTCATTATTTATAATCTTTTGATACGTGCTTCGAGGCGGTCAAAATCAGCACGCAAAGTGTCAATATCCTGCATATAGGCTTTTATTTGTGATTTGTCGGGTAACATCAGACTTTCTTCACGCAGGTATTCAGCTATATTTTGTTGCATCGAACTATGGGTATTTTTTGCCCATGAACTGACTTGTCTTATACCGTGCGCGATAGGGTAGGCTAAAGTATCGCCCGTAAATCGAGCGAGTTGGGCTTCCCAATCAAAATCAAAGCCATCTAGCAAATCACGTAATTGTTTGGCAAATTGCACATCACCATTAATATCAATATCAGCTGAGAACAAACTTTCGGGATCACTACCTAGTTTTGCTAAGGTTAATGCCTTACCTGTGACGGTCAAATCAACAGGTTGATCTAGTGTGGTACTTAAATAGAGTTGATGTTGCCGAACAGTCATCGCAATCGTTTGATTTAGATCTTTGATATTGATCGCAATACAGCGTCCTTCAAATTGCTCTAACTTCGCTTTGGTTTCAGGATCGTGTGCAACAGCAGCATTTAAAGCAAGTTCGATAGGTTTTAGGGCGATGCTCAAAATTTATAACCACTATGTAAAGCTACAATGCCAGCGCTCATATTATGAAAATCACAGCGTTCAAAACCCGCATCAACCATCATTTGTTTCATTGTTTCTTGATCAGGATGCATCCGAATAGATTCTGCTAAATAGCGGTAACTATCTTCATCATTAGAAAATATTTTGCCAATTTTAGGGAGCAGTTTGAACGAATAAGTATCGTAAACTGGTGCCAACCATTCAGCGGGTTTAGAAAACTCAAGTATCAATAACCGTCCACCTGGTTTTAAAATCCGAAACATAGAACGTAATGCTGCATCTTTATCTGTCACATTTCGCAGGCCAAAAGCGATAGTTATTACATCAAAGGTATTATCAGGAAAAGGCAAACATTCGGCATTGGCTTGTACATAATTAATGTTACTGGTGATACCTTCATCAATAAGGCGATCACGACCGACATTGAGCATACTGGCATTGATATCCGCTAAGATAACTTGGCCTGTGCTGCCCACTAATTTGGAAAATTTCAGGGCGAGATCGCCAGTGCCGCCGGCAATATCTAATACTTTTGCACCGCGTCTAACGCCACTAGTATGAATAGTGAAACGCTTCCACAAACGATGAATGCCCATCGACATCAAATCATTCATTAAGTCATATTTACTCGCTACAGAATGAAATACGCCAGCAACATGTTTGACTTTATCTTCGGTCGGAACTTCTTGATAACCAAAATGGGTAGTTTTTTTTTCTTCCACAATCGTTAGCCTTGTCGTTGATAACCTGCTTTTTCAAGCCGATTTAAATAATTTTGCCAGTGAATCTCCTGATTTGTAGCAAGATCGTACAAATAATCCCAAGTAAACAAACCGCTGTCATGACCATCATCAAAATAAATTTTGAGTGCATAGTTGCCAGTAGGCTCAAGTTGATTGATGGCGACGTGTTCTTTATTGAGTTGTAATACTTCTTGGCCTACGCCATGACCTCGCACTTCAGCAGAAGGGGAGTGAACGCGTAAGTACTCAGCAGGCAAATGGTAGCTGACATCATCATAAGCCAGTTCTAGTGTTTTTGATTGTTTATGTAAGGTGATGCCTGTTGGGAAATTAGTGTTGGCCATGCTGATCCTTTAAAGAATATAACGCGATAAATCTTCATCTTGCACTAATGCAGATAACTGACTATTGACATAATCAGCATCGATAGTTGTTTGTGTGCTTTCATCGACAACGATATTGTACGAGAGTTCTTCTAATAGTTTTTCGAGCATGGTATGTAAACGTCGTGCACCGATGTTTTCTGTTTGTTCATTCACTTGCCATGCAAGTTCAGCAATGCGTTGCAAGCCATCTTGGCTGAAGTTGATATGCGTGCCTTCAGTCGCTAACAATGCGGTGTATTGCTCGGTGAGTGAAGCATCAGGCTCGGTCAATATACGAACAAACTCATCAGCGCCTAAAGCTTGTAACTCAACACGAATGGGCAAGCGGCCTTGTAATTCAGGAATTAAGTCTGAAGGTTTACTTAAATGAAAAGCGCCTGAGGCAATAAATAGAATGTGATCAGTTTTAATCACACCATATTTAGTCGTTACAGAACTACCTTCAACCAGTGGCAGTAAATCACGTTGTACGCCGGCACGAGAAACATCAGAACCGTTGCCACCTTCGCTACGGTTAGTAATTTTATCAATTTCATCGAGAAACACGATGCCATCTTGTTCGACAGATTCAATGACTTTCGCTTTTAAATCTTCCTCATTAACCATCTTATATGCTTCTTGTTCGGCGAGTAGCTTCATCGCCTTTGCAACAGTGAGTTTGCGAGTGGTTTTATTGGAAGTGTGCATGTTTTTAAACATGTCTTGCAGTTGATTTGTCATTTCTTCCATGCCGGGCGGTGACATGATTTCAACACCGGGAGAAGAGGAATCAAGCTCTAATTCAATTTCACGATCATTGAGTTGACCTTCGCGCAGCATTTTACGAAAACGTTGACGTGTACTGGAACTTGAATCATTTTCAGTTTCTTGCTCACGAGCAGGGCGAAGCAGCGCATCTAATATACGTTCTTCAGCGGCATCATCAGCACGTAACTTAACACCTTCGCTTGCTTTCTGGCGCAGCATTTTCATAGCGATTTCGGCTAAATCACGAATAATAGATTCAACATCACGACCTACGTAACCAACCTCAGTGAATTTAGTGGCCTCAACTTTAATAAATGGTGCATTGACTAAAGTAGCGAGACGACGAGCAATTTCGGTTTTACCGACTCCAGTAGGACCAATCATAAGAATATTTTTGGGCGAAATTTCGTGTTGTAGTTCTGCACTGAGCTGTTTCCGGCGCCAGCGATTACGTAAGGCAATAGCCACCGCTTTTTTGGCCGCTTGTTGACCAACGATATGTTTATCGAGTTCTATAACAATTTGTTGAGGAGTGAGTGCTTGCATATATTTATGACCCGCTTTCTAAAGTTTCTATAGTAAGGTTATGATTTGTGTAGATGCAAATATCGGCAGCAATATGAAGCCCTTTTTCTACGATATCTCTTGCACTGAGGTCGGTATTCTCCATCAGTGCAGTTGCAGCTGATTGAGCAAAAGGTCCGCCCGAACCAATAGCCATTAAGCCATGTTCTGGCTCGATAACATCGCCATTACCTGAAATGATTAAAGAAGTATGTTGATCTGCAACTGCGAGCAATGCTTCTAGGCGTCGCATAATGCGATCGGTGCGCCAGTCTTTAGCTAGCTCTAAAGCACTGCGTGTTAAATTACCTTGATGTTTTTCTAGTTTGGCTTCAAAACGTTCAAATAGGGTAAAAGCATCTGCAGTACCGCCTGCAAATCCTGCGATAACTTTATCATTGTATAATCGTCTAACCTTGCGTGCATTACCTTTCATAACGGTATTACCCAAACTAACTTGTCCGTCACCGCCGATAACGACTTGGCCATTTCTACGATAAGATAGGATGGTTGTACCTCGGTATTGTTCCATATCAAACTCCTGAAAACACATGAATATTAAGCGCAGATAGTATACTATGTGTGGTTTTTACGCACCGTCAATATCATTTAATATGTCGACAGAAAAGGAATCGACAGGCCAGTGTAAGTATTAAATGAACATAATAGTTGACATGCGGCGAGCTTTTACGCAAAATGCCGGTCTTTCGTGGAGGGGTTCCCGAGCGGCCAAAGGGATCAGACTGTAAATCTGACGGCTCAGCCTTCGGAGGTTCGAATCCTCCCCCCTCCACCAAATTTATTATTAATAGTTTAGTTTTAAAGAGTTAATATGCGGGTGTAGTTCAATGGTAGAACTCCAGCCTTCCAAGCTGATCACGTGGGTTCGATTCCCATCACCCGCTCCATTGTTTGGATCTAAAGGCCCGCATAGCTCAGTCGGTAGAGCGCATCCATGGTAAGGATGAGGTCATCAGTTCGATTCTGATTGTGGGCTCCAAAAGTTTTTTATTTGATTAGACAGGGGTCACCGTGTCTTTTTTGTTTTTGTTATAGCTAGATAATATTGACGGGGAGACTGGTCATGTCTAAAGAAAAATTTGTAAGAACGAAGCCACACGTAAACGTGGGCACAATTGGTCACGTTGACCATGGTAAAACTACATTAACTGCAGCGATTACAAAAGTAATGGCTGAAGCCCAAGGTGGTTCTGCTAAGTCTTTTGCTGAAATCGATAACGCGCCAGAAGAAAGAGAGCGCGGTATTACGATCTCTACTTCACACGTAGAATATGAAACAGTAAACCGTCATTATGCACACGTAGATTGCCCAGGCCATGCTGATTATGTGAAAAACATGATTACTGGTGCGGCTCAAATGGACGGTGCTATCCTAGTTGTTAACGCAGCTGATGGTCCTATGCCACAAACACGTGAGCACATCTTATTATCACGCCAAGTAGGCGTACCGTACATCATCGTATTCATGAACAAAGCGGATATGGTTGATGACGCAGAACTTATCGAACTTGTAGAAATGGAAGTGCGTGAGTTACTAGACAAATATGATTTCCCTGGTGACGATACACCTATCATCGTGGGTTCAGCACTGAAAGCATTAGAAGGCGACACAAGCGAAATCGGTGTGCCTTCAATCCTTCGTTTAGGCGAAGCAATGGATACATACTTCCCTGAGCCTGTACGTGCGGTTGATGGTAAGTTCCTAATGCCAATCGAAGACGTATTCTCAATCTCAGGTCGTGGTACCGTAGTAACGGGCCGTATCGAACGTGGTATTGTTAAAGTCGGTGAAGAATTAGAAATCGTTGGTATCAAAGATACAGCGAAGACTACTTGTACTGGTGTTGAAATGTTCCGTAAGCTACTTGACCAAGGTCAAGCGGGTGATAACGTAGGTGTATTGCTACGTGGAACGAAACGTGAAGACGTTGACCGTGGTCAAGTATTAGCGCACCCAGGTACAATTAAACCACACACAAAATTTGAAGCAGAAGTCTACATCTTGTCAAAAGATGAAGGTGGTCGTCATACACCATTCTTTAATGGTTACCGTCCGCAATTCTACTTCCGTACAACAGACGTAACAGGCGCATGTGAATTACCGGAAGGTATTGAAATGGTTATGCCTGGTGATAACGTTAAAATGGACGTAACCCTAAG
>LAZR01000787.1_pt1 | contig 22028 bp, 16 predicted proteins | sample 329461 | NCBI WGS metagenome assembly LAZR01 (sample SAMN03002196, study PRJNA259156) | marine sediment metagenome | biome: sea floor; feature: Hydrothermal impacted sediments; material: marine sediment; isolation source: Loki non-amplified sample from Loki's castle hydrothermal vent sediment ...
TCAATATAGTGTGGGTTATATAAATCTATAAACTGTGCTGAATCGCGGTAAATCACTTCATCGGGTACGCTAGATACAATAAGCAAAGTAGCTACCCCCGATAACAAAATAAACTCAAGTCCTCTTTTTAAAAGTACGCTGTTATCACTCTCTAAATATTTAATAACAAACCAGCCAGATACACCGTAAACAAATAAAATATCACCTGCCCAAAGTAAAAAACCATGTGCTAACCCAAAGAGGATTAACCAATAAAGTCTGCTTTTTAACTGCAATTCACACTTATAACGTTGCCACTGAATGTAAAGCCCGGCACCAAAAAGCAAACTAAACAGCGTTCTAAAACGCCCGTCTACAAACACGCTGCTAAAGGTATGAATAATTGAGTCGCTAACAGGAGGATTAGTTAAGGAGGTATATCCGTATTCAAAAAGGCCGAAGGCGTAAGCATTCATGTAAACTAGGCCAAGCACGGCAACGCCGCGAATAAAGTCCATATTATAATTGCGCATTAAAGCTATTATCCGTTAAATATTATTCTTATAACTGTCAGCCCAATCGACCGACTGCTGGTAAAGTGGAGGTAGTATAGCACTATCTATATTTAGCAAAAGTACAGCTTGCTCAAGTGCCCACCAGCTTCCTGTTTCGTATGCTTTAACAACATTTAAAATATAATACAGTGTGTTTTTGTCCCCTAATAATGCCGTTTTTATTTCATCAGGAAAAGGTAGCTTTTCAACAAGCAAGCTCATGGGTTGATCAAGGATTGCATCGAGCAACGAAAATAACCCAGTTAAAAATGCTTCGCCTGACTGGCTCTCATTAACCTTTTTTGCCAAAAGCTCACAAAAGCGAGCACGTACAACACACACTTGCATTAGCTCTGCAGGTTTTTTACCTGCGGTATGAGCAGTAACAATAAGGCTGACAAACTTTTTAAGGCGTTCATGCCCTAAATACACAAGCGCTTGCTTAAGTGATGATATTTCGCTTTGTATAGGAAAAACACCACTGTTAATTAAACGCAGCAATTTATATGCAAGTGCAGCATCAAGCTCAAATAGTCCAGATATAGTTTTTATATCTGGACTTGTTTTCATTATTTCGGCGTAAATAGCGACAACTAAACCATAGTTATAGTCAATGTCATTTTGTTTTATCATGGTGGGTTTTGCAAAAAAATAGCCTTGAAAATAATCAAACCCCATATCAAAGGCTAGCTTATAGTCATCTTGTGTTTCTATTTTTTCGGCAAGTATTTTTATTTGTTTATGCGTTTGTAACTTATTAATTATGGGTTGTATTTCACTAAGAGGTGTAATTGCAATATCAAATTTAATGAGTTTCACAAGCTTTAAAAAACGATCCCACTGTGGTTTATACACAAAGTCATCGAGTGCGAGCTTATAGTTACTATGAAATAAGCCTCGGCATAGTTCATAGTTGTCGTCGGTAGGCTCAATGCTTTCGAGCAACTCAATAACAACATCTTGGCATGGTAAAAAAGCACATAAATCGAGTTTTAATGATTCAGGCCCTATATTAATAAGTGCCTTTTTGCCTGATGTAATATGACGTGTACCTAAATTTAATTGATTTTCCATAATAAGCCTTGCTGTTGCTTGGCCTTCGGCAATATCTGGAAAATAATTTTTAGGACTATCACGAAAAAGTAGCTCATAGGCTACTACTTTTTTTCTTCGATTGAATATTGCTTGCCTTGCAACAAATACAGACACATTACCTACTTCTTAGTTTTTATATAATACTAAGTAATTAAACCCTAAGCAGACACAATTGTCACTAAACTTTGCAATACAGTAACGATTTACCGGTATAAGGTTGTTATATAATCAGCTGCCACTTGCGGCCACGAAAAACGCATTTGCTCTGCGCTGTGCTTAATTTTATGCCACTTTTTAGGATTCTGCTTTTTAATTAAGAGAGTTTCGACTAAACAGCTAATTAAATTACTCGTTTGTGTTGCTAACGTGTCGCCATTAAAGCTAAAACCATTTTCATGATGTTTTACCGTGTCTTTTAATCCGCCAACACTGTGTACTAAACAGGGTTGCCCGGCACGCATTGCTAGCATTTGGCTAATGCCACAAGGTTCAAACGAGCTTGGCATTAAAAATAAGTCACCTAGTTGATACATTAAATCGCCAACACCTTGACCATAACCCTTCAAAAATAAAAGATTAGAATTACGCGCCATTGCTTTGGTAAATATGCTTTCGAGTTCTTTGTCACCCGAACCTAAAACAATGAGTCTGCCGTTATATTCATTAATAACTTGGCACACTTTATCAATAGCTAAAGCTCCATTAACTTGCTGGCACAATAACAACACTTTTTGCTCTGTAAGTCGGCCAACGCTTGTGACTAATGGGCCATTATTAATCGTTGCTTTAAATTGCTGTAGTCGTTGGTGGGCAATATAGTAGCCGCTTTGTAACTGCTCGCTATTTGCCATCCAAGTAAATAAAGTGTTCTCGGCTTGGCTATAAAAATCGGCGAGAGTTGCTCCTTCAAGTGCATTGCTTGGATATTCGCAGCCATTTAAAATACCGACAAGCTTTCCTTGGCTTGCTGCATTTTGCAGATCTTGCTCAAGCCCTTCGCCACCAAAAAAACCATGCTCGTAATTACTAGGTTCAAGAACCTCTTGGCTGTAGGTTGGTGATACAACATGTATTTTATCGCACAGATTTATTGCACTGCGCATAGGGTTAAAGCAATGCGGATAACGAGGGTCACATAGTTGCTGGCCATTATAACTAAGTGACGGAAACCATGCCTCTAAGCTTGAATCATCATGTTTAAAGGGTCTTATACCTTGCAGTGCAATATTATGCACTGTGTAGGCAATGGGTAAGGTATTAAGTGAGCTATAACGTGGCTCAAACTTAAGTAAAACTGCAACGCAGGCGCTGTGCCAATCATGTAAATGTAGCGCTGTAGGGCGCTTTAATACACCTTGTAATAATGCTTCGCAGACAGCTGCATTAAATAAAGCAAATTTTGTCGCATCAGTTGCAAAAGGCCTCCCCGGTGCATCGTTACAATATACACTGCCTGATTCACTAAATAGCGGGTGGCTAATAACAATTTGGCTTACATTATTTTGGGCTTGTAGTACTTTAAAAACTGTTAATACATGCGGTTGAGCATTAAATGCAACGGTTACTTCACCTATATAAATACGCTCAAGCGGCTCAAACCCGTAGTCAGGAATAACAACGTCAACCGTTATACCTTGCTTTGCGAGCGCCCTTGGGGCATCGCGTACTACATCTGCCACACCGCCTACTTTTGCGCCTGGTAACGCGTCATTTTCTGCTGCAACCATTAATACATGCATTAATTTACTACTTCCTTTAAACCTGTGTGGGCTTGCTCATGAATGAGCAAGCTTTGTTGTCGTGCTTAATATTTAACTTATTGTTACGCTAGCTTTTTATTCTCACGCGCTTGGCGCTCTAACTTTTTTGCAAGCTCAGTGAGCATATCACGAGTAACAAGAACGATGCCTTTCTTAGATACCCTAAAGCCGTTTTCTTCATCTGTTTTAGGGTCAAAGCCTATTTCAAGGCCTGCAGGTATTTCACAGCTTCGGTCTATTATCGCACGCTTAATTTTACAGCCTCGGTTTATAACTGCACCGGGTAAAATTACCGACTGCTCAATGGTACAAAATGAGCGAACATGCACATTAGAAAACAAGAGGGATTTTCTAACTGCGGAGCCCGAAATAATACACCCACCCGACACGGTTGAGTCCAAGGCCATACCGCGTCTATCATCGTCATCAAAAATAAACTTAGCAGGTGGTAGCTGCTCTTGATATGTCCATATTGGCCATGTTGGATCGTATAAGTCGAGTTGTGGTTCTGGCATTACCAGTTCCATATTAGCCTCCCAGAACGAATCTAGTGTACCTACATCACGCCAATAAGGTTGCCCTTCTTGATTTGGATCTCTAAATGGGAACGCAAATACATTATGCTCTTCTATAATCGCGGGGATAATATCGTGACCAAAATCTCGGCCAGAACCTTCATTTTCAGAATCTTTTTTAAGTTGCTCAAACAAAAATTCAGTATTAAAAATGTAATTTCCCATTGATGCTAAACATGTACCTGGCTTGCCAGGTACAGAACTCGGCATTGCTGGTTTTTCATCAAAACGACACACTCTATTTTCTTCATCAACGGTCATTACACCAAATGTGTCTGCAGCTTCTTCAACAGGCACTTCAATACAACATACCGTCATATCAGCCCCTTTTTGCACATGTTCAGCCAATAAAGCGCCATAGTCCATGCGGTACACATGATCTCCTGATAAAATCATCACATACTTAGGAAGTTCATGACGAATAATATCTATGTTTTGAAAAACAGCATCGGCGGTGCCACAGTACCAATCATCACCTTGGCGCTGAGATGCAGGTAGTATTTCAACCGACTCACCCAGCTCTTTTTTAAAGTGGCCCCAAGCTCGGTTTACATGTCGTATTAATGAATGCGACTTATATTGTGTGGCAATACCAACGCGTCTCACACCCGAGTTAATGCAGTTTGATAGTGGAAAATCGATAATTCGATGTTTACCACCAAAGTAAACTGCTGGCTTTGCTCGCCAATCGGTTAGCTCATGCAGGCGAGAACCGCGTCCGCCTGCCAGTATTAACGCGTAAGTTTCTCTGGTTAGGCTACTTATGTAGCGATTTGCATAATTGGGCATAATACTCTCTCCATTTAGTCTAGGCTGTTAGTGGCATGGCTTTTAGTTGTCGTTAAGTCTGTTTCACTAATATTGAGGGGTTCTAAATGCCAAATGTCTTCACTGTATTGGCTTATGGTTCTATCACTTGAAAACATTCCACTGGCTGCCGTATTTAAAATACTCATTTGTGTCCAGTAGGTTTGATCTGCGTAAGCTTTATCAACTTCTTTTTGAGCTGCTACATAACTTTCAAAATCGTGCGCAACAAGCCATGGATCGTGCGGGCTCTTAATTGCATTTGTTATATCGTCAAATAAGCATGGTTCAAACAAGTTAAAATGGCCGCTTTCGAGTAAGTGCATTACATTATTTAAATCGCTATTTTGTGCGATTAAGTGCTCAGGATTGTAACGCGATTTAATATCATCAATTTGATGCGCTTGTGCTCCAAACAAAAAGAAGTTGTCTGCACCAACGGCATCTCTAATTTCAATGTTTGCACCATCGAGCGTCCCTATCGTCAATGCACCATTCATCATAAACTTCATGTTACCAGTACCAGACGCTTCTTTGCCTGCAGTAGATACTTGCTCTGACAAATCGGTTGCAGGGCAAATAACTTCCATAGCGGTTACGTTGTAATTAGGTAAAAAGGCGACACGTAAATACGGGGCTGCTAACGGATCTTTATTTATAACCTCTGCCACGTTATTAATAAGCTTAATAATTTTTTTAGCCATGTAATAACCCGGTGCTGCTTTACCACCTAATAAAACACAGCGAGGAACAAGCCCTTGGGTATCACCACGGCGGATGCGGTCATATAAATGAATCACATGAAGTATGTTTAATAGCTGACGTTTGTATTCGTGAATACGCTTTACTTGTACGTCAAACATCATCGATACGTCAAAATCAACATCGCAGCGTGCTTTAACTAAATCAACTAAACGCTGTTTGTTTTCGCGTTTAGCATTTTGCCATTGCCCATGAAATGCTTTGTCATCGTAAAAACGACGTAGGTCGCTAATTGTTGAGAAGTTTTTAACCCAGTCATGACCAATTTTTTCGCTGATTAATTTACTTAAAACAGGATTACAATGTGCAAGCCAACGTCTTGGTGTAACACCATTTGTTTTGTTATTAAACTTATCAGGCCACAGCGCGTAAAACTCTTTAAATAGGCCCGCTTTTAACAGTTCGGTATGCAGTGCTGCTACGCCATTTACAGAGTAACTACCTACAATGGCTAAGTAAGCCATACGAATTTGTGGCTCATCGCCCTCTTCAATCAACGACAATGCACGCTGTTTATTAACATCACCCGGCCATTGCTGTGCAACTTGTGCTAAAAAGCGTGCATTTATCTCGTAAACTATTTCTAAAATGCGTGGTAATAATTTTGAAAACAACGAAACAGACCACTTTTCAAGCGCTTCAGGAAGTAGCGTATGATTTGTGTAGGCCATCGTTTTGGTGGTGATTTGCCACGCATCGTTCCAATCAAGTTCGTAATCATCAATTAAAATACGCATCAGCTCTGCAACAGCAATACTTGGGTGCGTGTCGTTTAACTGAAAAACATGAAAGTCAGCAAAGTCGCTAAAGCTCTCGCCATGTTGGGAAACCCACTGATCAACTACGTCTTGAATACTTGCAGATGATAAAAAGTATTGTTGGCGCAATCTAAGCTCTTTACCATTTTCGCTGCTGTCGTTTGGATACAGCACCATGGTAATTTGTTCAGCTAGGTTTTTTTGTGCGACGGCTTCTGAGTAACTGCCTGCATTAAATTCGGTCAAATTAAATTCATCTGTCGCTTCTGATTTCCATAAGCGTAGCGTATTTACAATATTGTTTTTATAACCTGGGACAGGGACATCGTAAGGTACAGCTAATACATCTTGTGAACTCATCCATTGGCGATGCTCTCGGCCAAATTTATCTGTGTAACTTTGCACATAACCGCCAAATTTCACACGTTTTGCATGCTCTGGCGCGCTTAGCTCCCATGGGTGCCCTTCGCGCAGCCAGTTATCTGGTTGCTCAATTTGGTTGCCATCTTTAATGGATTGGTTAAACATGCCGTATTCGTAACGAAGACCATAACCAATTACCGGTAACGCAAGACTTGCACAGCTATCTAAAAAACAAGCAGCTAGACGGCCTAAACCACCATTACCTAGGCCTGCGTCGTGCTCGGCATCTTCAAGCGTTTCTACTGTTGTGCAGTATTCTTGTAATGCAGCAGCAACTTGGTCGTCTAAATCTAGGTTTAGTATTGCATTACCCAGCGCACGTCCCATTAAAAATTCAAGAGAAAGGTAAGCCGTTTTGCGGCGTTTCTCTTGCTTAATTTGTTGATTCGTTTCTCTGCAGCGGGCAACAAGTCTGTCGCGAATAGTCAGCGCTAAAGCATGGTATAAATACAGTCTTGATTCGCCGACCTTATCGCGACCTAAGGTATAATAAAAATGCCGTGTTAAGTCATCTTTAAGCGTACTTTCATCTATAACAGGACCTTCTTGCCAGCCCTTTACTACACACACTTGTTCACTTTGTTTAGCCATGACTTACATCCTCTAAATTAGCACTAAAAACCCAACTACTTTGTGCTGAAATTTCAACCATCGCATCTTCATTACTACTCACAGATGCATTATTTACACTTGATAAAACCATTTGCCACGGCGCATTAATAGGCGAAGGCGGCATTTGGCAAAAAACTGTTTTTTTACTGGCATTAAATACCATCAGTAATGCATGATTGTTTTGCTTATCAAGTAAGCTATACATTAAAAACTGTCTGGTATCTTCATGCCAATGAGCGTCGGTCATGGTTTTACCTTGTTCGGTAAACCACTTAACGGTAAAACGCTCGTCTATATCATCTAAAAATACACTGTGTTTGAACGCACTGTGCGCGCGTCTAATTTTTAAAGCATCATCAATAAATCGTGTTAGCGAATGATTAAGTTGAGAATCTTTCCAGGCAAGCCAGCTAGTGCGATTATTTTGGCAATAAGCATTGTTATTACCCCCTTGAGAGTGCGCCATTTCGCTGCCAGCGGCAATCATGGGTACACCTTTTGAGAGTATCAAAGTAAGTAAAAAGTTCTTTTGTTGCTGCAAACGCAGTGCGTTTATTTTTGAGTCACTAGTAAAGCCTTCTACTCCACAGTTGAACGAATGATTTGCGCTGTGTCCATCTCTGCTTTGCTCACCATTAGCTTCGTTATGCTTTTCCTCATAACTCACTAAATCGGCAAGCGTGAAACCATCATGACTCGTTATAAAGTTAATGCTATTAAGTGGTCCACGTTGGCTGTGCTCAAAAATATCAAACGATCCATGCAAACGTTTTGCAACGTTGGCAATAATGCCCGTTTCACTTTGCCAAAAACGTCTAATTACATCGCGATATTGATCGTTCCATTCTCGCCATGGCGGCGGAAATGCACCCAACTGATAGCCACCAGGACCTATATCCCAAGGCTCACTTATTAACTTAACCTTATTAAGCACAGGGTCTTGAGCTACCACTTGTAAAAAAGTATGTGCAGAGCTAAAGCCTGCTTTTGAGCGCCCTAAAATCGTCGCTAAATCAAACCTAAAACCATCAACCCCCATTACCTCAACCCAATAACGAAGGCTATCAAGAACAAGTTGTAGTGTTTTAGGGTGATCAATATTTATAGTATTTCCACAGCCGGTATCGTTTATATATACATTAGGCTGACCCTCTACTGTGCGGTAATACGCTAAGTTATCAAAGCCTCTTAGCGATAATATTGGGCCGTCGGCCCCTGCCTCTGCTGTATGGTTATAAACAACGTCTAAAATAACTTCTATGTCGGCAGCATGAAGCTCGCGCACCATTTGCTTAAACTCGTTTATATCGTCGTTTACCAAATAGTCTTTATGGGGGGTAAAAAAGTTAAGCGTGTTATAACCCCAATAGTTTTGCAGCCCTTTTCCTGTTAAAAATTGCTCACTAATAAAAGAATGAACAGGTAAAAGCTCAACTGCTGTAACTCCAAAGCTTTGTAAGTGCTCAATAAAGCTTGGGTGGCTTAACCCTAAAAACTTCCCTTGTAGAGATTTAGGTATTTTAGGATGACGACACGTTGTTCCCTTAACATGGCACTCGTAAATAACCGTGTTTGACCAAAGGTGGTTTGGCTTTTTATGCGCGTACAACGTAGGAGCAGCTACTTTTGATTTAGGTATATCAATCGCATTATTTACGGTGCTTTTAGTACCAATTGGCATTTGCCCATAATGGCGTTCACTCCATGTGAACTCACCAAACAAGTCCTTTGCATATGGATCTATAAGTAGCTTATTTTCGTTAAACAGTTGGCCATTTTTAGGGTTATATTCACCCTCGACTCTAAAACCATAAAGTGCGCCGGCGTTTAATGGCGAAATATGAATACTCCAAATGCCACCTTCGTTAATATTCATCGCCATTTTTAGAATTTCTGAATGGCCACTTTTATCAAACAAACACACATAAGCTTGGCTTGCACCTGGCGCATAAAGCGCGAAGTTAACTCCATTATTGATAACACTAGAGCCTAGCGGTTCTACATTACCGGGGGCTACATCAAATCGGTTACTCATCATCAACCTTTTGTAAGTAAATAGTTGTTAAGCCACCAATGGCAATTGAAATACTGTGTTTAAAGCCATGATTTGATTCATTTGTAGCGTGAACTATCTGCGATGAATCTTTAGTTACCTCAACGCCAGATCCAAAAAACTGTGTATTGTCTGTATTTAAGATAACCTTGTAACGCCCTTTACTCGGTACGCCAATAACATAGTTTTCATATGACGCGGGGGTAAAATTAGCAATAACAACCACAAAGTCTTTTGCGTTTTTAGCATAGCGGACAAAACTTAAAATACTCTGCTGATTATTATTGTTATCTATCCAGGTAAAGCCAGCCGCACTCGAATCTAACTCATACAACGCGGGTTGGTTTTTATAAACGGTATTTAGCGCTTTTACGGTTTGCTTTATACCGTTATGACTTTGGTGCTCAAGTAAATGCCAATCGATAGAATGATCGTGCCCCCACTCTTTTCGCTGTGCAATTTCACCGCCCATAAACAAGAGTTTTTTACCCGGGTGTGCCCACATAAATGCGTAGTAAGCGCGTAAATTTGCAAATTTCTGCCAATCATCGCCTGGCATTTTTTCAATTAACGAGCCTTTACCGTGTACTACTTCATCGTGGCTTAATGGCAATATATAGTTTTCGCTAAAAGCGTATACCATCGAAAAAGTCATTTCGTGATGATGATGCTGACGATAAAGAGGGTCGTGCTGCATGTAATGCAAACTATCGTTCATCCAACCCATATTCCACTTATAGCCAAAGCCTAAACCGTTGTGCTCAACACTTTGGGTGACACCCGGCCACGCTGTTGACTCCTCAGCCACCATCATAATGCCGGGGTTGTTTTTATAACTGCGCATATTGACTTGCTTTAGACACTCAATTGCACCTAAGTTTTCGCGCCCGCCATAACAATTAGCAACCCACTCGCCTTCTTTTCGGCTGTAATCTAAATACAACATAGAGGCTACGGCATCTACACGCAGACCATCTAATCCAAATTGATGTAACCAATACATAGCATTTGAAATCAAAAAGCTTTTAACTTCAGGGCGGTCGTAGTTATAAATGTAGGTATTCCAATCAGGATGAAAACCTTGGCGCTTATCGGCATGCTCATATAAATGAGTGCCATCAAATCGGTGCAAGCCATGCGGATCACTAGGAAAATGCCCTGGTACCCAATCAAGTAAAATACCCAAATTCGCTTTATGGCACTGCTCTACAAAGTATTTAAAGCTGTTGTAGTCGCCAAAACGGCTAGTAGGAGCAAATAAACCAACAGGCTGATACCCCCACGAACCATCAAACGGGTATTCACTTATTGGCATAAGTTGTAAGTGAGTAAAATTCATTTCAAGGGCGTAGCTAACGAGTTTGTCAGCAAGCTCTGTGTAACTTAAATAACGGTTGTTTTCAGCGCGTTGCCATGAGCCTAAATGCACTTCATAAATACTAATTGGCGCATCAATATGATTGCGTTTTTGCCTGTTTTGAAGTGCCTTTTCGCCAAGCTTTATAGGTTCCGGTTTATACTGCAGAACACTTGCAGTACCCGGTGCTTGTTGCATTTTAAAGGCATAGGGGTCGGCTTTTTCGAGTACTTCTCCACTTTGCGCGGTAATTGCAAATTTGTAGCACATGTCGGCTTTAAGACCCGGTACAAATAACTCCCATACACCACTTGCAGGATGAAAACGCATAAAGTGGCGATTAGCTTGCCAAAAATTAAACTCACCAATAATAGAAACACTTGCTGCGTTGGGTGCCCATACACAAAAGCGCACACCTTCTACGTTTTGTTGAGGACTAAAATGTGCACCAAAATGAGAGTAAGCATGTTCAAGGCTGCCTTCGTTAAATAAATACATTGCCTCTGCATCAAGTGTGCTTTCAAAACTATATTCATCATAAAAGGTAGTGCTGCTATTTATGTACTTAGCAATGCATTGATAAGGCGCGGTGGGTAGTGCATCAACTTTAGCTATAAATAAGTCACTTTGTTGGTAGCGCTGCGCCTCAATGCTTTTATTATTTAATGTAACACTTACGTTTATTGCACAAGGTAAGTAAAGACGGATTTCAACTTCGGCATCTGTTATATGTGCCCCTAAAAAGCTAAATGGGTCTTTAAATCGTCCTGTATTTAATGCATGTACTTGTGCATCATAGCTATTTTCATGTACTGAGCTGTCCTGTGCTGACGATTTTTTATTAATTGTACTGCTCATTTAACCTTTCCTTATTGAATCGATAGCAGCTAAAAGTGAGCCATTTTTAGTAAATATTTCTTCACTGGTATGCGTTAATACACGTCGCCAATTAGGATATTCTTTATCTGTTCCGGGAATATTAACCGGGTATTTCTGCTCATCTAAATCATCTATTTGAATTGCAAATAGACGCGATTGAGAACCTGCCAAACACAATGCTAGTGCGTTATATACTTCGACTGAATTACTATCTAATAAAAGCTCGGTTGTATTGGTATGGCGATTAATAAATCGTAGTATCCTATGCTGCTCTTCTATTCGTTGTTGCTTTAATTGCTCGTATTCACTGCAAGTTATAAGCTTGTATTGTTGCTTAATATTTAAATCAGCATGCTGCCACCAACCTGTAAAAGGCGGTACATCATGATTGGCTATCATTAACAAACACTGTGCTGCTAGCTCATCTGTCGCTAAAAACTCTCCACTGTGTTGTTTTTCAAAATAAAATAAGCTGTTAGAAAATATACCGCTTGAAGCTAGAGCCTGCCTTACCTCTGGCGGCACTACGCCTAAATCTTCTCCAATAACAATACTCTGATTAATATGTGATTCAATTTTTAAAATGGCGAGTAAGTGCTCAAACGGGTAGTAAACATAACAGCCACCTTGTTCGCCATTGTTTTCAAAGCACCACCATAAGCGCCTAATAGCCATTACGTGGTCAATTCTAAGTCCACCTACATTTTGCATGTTTGCACGAATGAGCGAGCGATAATATTGGTAGTGATTATTACTAAGACTTCGAGGATTTAGTGCTGGAAGCCCCCAATTTTGGCCAGCTTCGGCCCATGGATCAGGTGGAGCACCTACACTTGCACCTTGGCTAAACAGTGGCTTTTGATTTTTAAATTCAGCCCCATCACCCGCACAGCCAACGGCTAAGTCGTTAATTAAGCCAATTGCCATACCTAGCTCTGCACAACTTTTTTGACACAATGCCAATTGCATATGCGCTTGCCACTGCAGGTAATAATCAAATGTTACGTTATCTGATTCGAGGGTCTTTAACGTAATTGAATGAGTATCACAAAAATCTGTAAATGCACGGCGACGCTCATCACTTGCCGTTAATTCAAACTGATTATAAAGCGCTTCAAATAACGCATACTTTATACGGCTTACATTTTCATAATCTATAAATTGATCATTACTTTTTATAAGTGTGATTACATCGTCTCGTTGCATGAGGTCATGTAAAACTGCGTTATTTTGTGCGTCTTCGCTTAATACTATAGAAATATAAAGAGGGTTTAATAAAGCCCGGCTATTAGGGCTATAAGGGCTGGCTCGCTCTGGCATATCAGCAAATAACAAATGCAGTGGATTAAGTAATATGTAATCCATATTTTGCGAGCTGCATAATTTTGTAAGCGTTAGTAAATCGTCAAAGTCGCCAATACCTAAATGAGCTTTATTTTTTAATGTGTAAAGCTGAATAGATAACCCAGTGCGCTTTTTGTCTTCAACTTGGTAAACTTGCTCAGGTACATACCAAAGTTGCGTAATTGCATGCTGTTCACCTACTTGAACCTGTACTTCATGGTAACCTATTGGCATCGTTTCTAAAGGCAGTGCAAGCTCAATATAGCGAACGCCATGTAAATAATATTCACCTGTAACCGCCAAATTATAAAGGTTCTCAAGAACTATATTCATCCCAAGAGAAGGAACATTAATATTAGCGGCTAAATACTGCTGACGTTCATCTATACGAAGCTTTAAAACACATGTTTTTTGCTCAACTAAGCTCACACTGGGTACTAAATCCAGCCAAAGCGATGCATCTAAATCATAAGTTAGTTGAGTTATTTCAGCTTCGTTATTTGTATCAACACCACAACATTGCAAAGCACGTTTACGCGTGTCTTCACTAAAAAACACTTGTTCACCTGTATACTTAGTGAATTCAAAGCCAATACCATGCAGATAAAACAACTGCGAAAGAGCATCCATTGAATCGCCTTAATTAATGCGTTGAGTATTTACTATGCTGTTTTCTGTGCCAAATGCATTGCCAATATAACCATCAGCCTGGTGGTCGTTATCCCAAATGTCTCCATTTATTAAATAACGAAAGTGAAATTGTTGATCGATAGGTAAGCGTTGCTTAAATTTAAACACACCTTGTTTTTTATTAAGCTTCATTGGCACAGGTTGCCAATCATTAAATTCACCTAGTAAGCAAACTTCTTCAGCCTCAGGATGAGAGAATTCAAAGGTTACTTCAGCTTCATCTTTTGTTTTAAAAAAACGTTTATTCAACATAGCAGGCTCCAACTAAACCAAAAAGGGTACTTAATCTTTGCCACAGGCCATACAACTAAACAAAAAGGCGATGTGGATTCCATTCAAAATCATTAAACACGTTTTAAGTTAACCAAAACTTTATTTACGCATTATTACAGTGCAACAATTCATTTTTTCTGCACCTAAAAAGTGCGGTTAGTATATAAACAATCTTTTTTAAAAAGCTCATTAGTACAGAGCAATATTTGAACCAACTAAGCGTACATCACATATTATTTATTTAACTGAATTTAAAGTTAAATAATCCAAAAGTATTACCTGAATTTATAAAACCCTTTTGTTATGTACTTTCATCAGTGATAATACACAGCATCTTAATACTCTGAAATATCATAATTTTCATGTTGAAAAAAAGCATTTTAATAACTATAGCAATCGCCTTTTTAATAATAGCCACACTTGTTGGTTCTTCAATCTATACCCTTTATAGTAAAAAAGAAATCTCAGTTGATCCTAAATTAAAAGAAATCTCAGGTATTGAATTTGATAAACAAAAACGTCTATGGGCGATAAACGACGGAGGCAATGAACCCAAGCTTTACCGCCTTAATCAAGATGGCTCTATCGCCAAAGAAATACTAGTTGAAAATGCTAAAAATATTGACTGGGAAGATATGACCCAAAATAAATTTGGGCACTTTTTTTTAGGGGATTTTGGCAATAACAAAAACGACCGTAGATGGCTCACTATTTATAAAATCGAAAACCCGATAGATATAAAAACAGATACAACCCAAGCCGAAATAATTAAGTTTACCTACCCTGAAATGGATGGCAGTCCAATAAAACCTAATAACCGTAATTTTGATTTAGAGGCATTTGTAGCACTAGGTCGTCACTTATATTTATTTACCAAAAACCGTACTGAGCCTTTCGATGGTATTACTAAAGTGTATAAAGTAGGCGATCATGCGGCTAATTTTAAGGCTGAGTTAATCGACTCTTTTAAAACATGTACCACGCTTGAAAAACTATGCTGGATAACCTCTGCAGCGCTTAGCCCTGATCGTAAAAAATTAGTCTTACTTGATTCAACCAGTCTTTGGTTATTTGAAAACTTTGAAGGTGATAAATTTTTCTCTGGTGATGTTTCAAAAATAGATTTAGGAATTGTTACACAAAAAGAAGCAGTCACCTTTTTTGATGACAACACCATTGTATTTACAGATGAAGAGTTTAAAGGAATTGGCGGTAATGCTTATTTTATAAAGCTTGATGAAGCCAAAAAAGAAATTATAAGAAAAAAGCCGACCTCAGAAAAAGTACATCCATAATATAATGTTAGCTAAGCAAAAGTTCTAAAGCTTAGCTAACTTATGTAAAAGGTATCGAGTTAGTTAGTCTTTTCGTTTGACGAATGAAGTACTTTTTCTACATCAACACTCCAATATGATTATTATTATCATCTAAAACAGGAAAACTTAGCTGTACTTGAAAATGATGTGTTGATGCATCATATGTAACGCTATCAAAGCTATAGTCCTTTGACTGTTTAAATATTTTAGTAAACTTATTTTCATCTCCTTGCCACTAATCACTGGTTAACTTACTTATTACTATATTTTTTTCCTTGGTTATCAGTCAATATAAGCTCGTAACAACACCATTAAATTGCGATTGCCATTTTTAAAATACTTTAGATAACGGTAAATCAAGCATCGTTAACCCATCAGCATGCCCAACGTGTTTACTTTCTTTTATCCAAAGCTGGTCTCGTTTCTTAATTTCGGGCTCACTCAAAGGAGACTCATTACTTATTTGAGCTTGTTCGACTAAACTAGGTAAGTTTAATAAGTGAATGCGAAGTAAATAATCCCAAAGGTATATATCTAAAAAATTCTCTTTGATACTCGTCTTCATTAACCCCTAGCTTAGAGGCTGCTAATTCAAAACCGTCTAAATCAAGTAGGATTCTATCAATCCGTTTATGGTGCATTACATTTACTATTTCTTCTAATGAATTTACCTATACCTCAGCAATAATATTCTGATTTTTAAAGCAATTTTCAACTTCCTCTTACTGCACCATAACGCATTTTATTTTTTGGTTTATTAATGCTCTCTGGGTGTGTAAACCAGTACCAGCTTTCTAAAAAATGGGGGATGATATACGTCCATAAGCTTTCATTTAAGGCATTAAATGGGTAGTAAAATATCCATCTAAGCGCTCTAACTTTACTTCTCGACGTGCAAGTAACCATGGCAAGGTTTGTAGCTGAAAAGGGGCTCCCATTTCAAATAAAATACACTCTACTTGGTTGACTGCATTATTAGGTGCTGTGGTGAGTAAGTTTGTCCCAAACTTGAGAGGTTCAGTTAAACCTAATAAAAGAGTAGAAAGATATGCGGGCATAATACATTGCTAAATAATGTACAAATTAAATAAGTGTAGCCAAACAGATTAAAATTGTATTATTAGCTGTAATTATTAGGTAACAGCTCTACTTTCCTCGCTATGCAGCAGTGACACAGTTAATAAACCGTTCTGTTAGCAGTGTTACCGTAGCTTTGTCTGTATAGTGCTGCTTAGCATTCTTCATAATATGCTTTGAGCAAACATTTTTAGATTCTTCAAATTGAGAATTGCAGCTAGCAACAGTATTACCTAACGCTTCCTGATAGGCTTTATCTGCGCACATAGTTAAAGCAAAATCTGTAGCGCCAGCAATTATTTCATTGATATTTACTGAGGATGTTTCGAGTTTAAAGTAGATATCGCTGTACGTGTTAACCTGCATATCCTTCTTTGAAGAAAAATGACTAGCTTTGGCCGTTAAATAATAGCCTATAAGTATGATTGATAAGATCATTGTAAAAACCGTTTTCATAATTACCCCTAACACAATAATTAGTATTGCATTGTTTATAAAATAGTTCGATTTTTTACATAAGTACGAGGGAGGGAGGCTCTCTACATCCATGTAAATAGTAAATAAATCCTTGTTATATAATTACTAAAAACGCAATTACCAACTAATTTTAATTTTAGCACGCAAGATAAATAAATCAAGAATTTATAAACTATTTACTACACGTTATTTAGTAATGTTTATAGTCATTTCTAATATGTAAACAGTATTAAACAACTCAGGGCTTAAATGGCGATTAACGCTTAAATTTAGTCTCTAAAATAACCGATGACGTTGTGCGCTCTACTCCATCAAGATTTCCTATATCGTCAAGTAAATGACTTAATTGCTCTAAATTTTGAGCCTGTACCACAGCAATTAAGTCAAACTCACCACTTATGGCATAGAGCTGCGAAATTGCATCAATTTGCTTAAGCTCAATATTTGTTTTAGTTGTTAATTTTTGCTTAACTTTAATAGACACATGAGCTGATACCATTTTGCTGAGGTAGTCATCTCCATAATCTACGCTATACCCTTTAATTACACCCGTTTCTTCTAATTTAAGCATACGGCTTTGTACCGTTGAACGAGATAAATCAAGCATGCGAGCAAGATCAGAAATACTGGCTCTTGCGTTTGTTTTTAATACAGATAGTAGCTTTTCATCTTGTGGAGTTATCATAATGGTTATTTATTTCGTTATTTTGACTTTTATTTTAATCATTTTTCACAAAATAGCACTGCAATTTTAACAGCTAACCTTCGATAATGACGCCCTACAAGAAATAATAACGTGTTTGCTGAAGAATAAAGGCTATATTCTTCTTTGATTTAGCAACTAATCTTTTATCTAAGCCCTTCAATTTAGGTGTACAAAATGCAAGTAACAAGAGACTTATTTAACGACGTAATGGTACCAAACTATAACCCTTCTGCTGTTATCCCAGTTCGCGGTGAAGGCTCACGCGTGTGGGATCAAGACAATAATGAGTTTATTGATTTTGCCGGTGGTATTGCCGTTAACTGTTTGGGTCATTGCCATCCTGCATTAGTTAAAGCATTAAAAGAGCAAGGCGAAAAAATTTGGCATTTATCAAATGTAATGACTAATGAGCCAGCACTTCGTTTAGCTCAAAAAATGGTTGAAGCCACATTTGCTGATAAAGTTTACTTTGCAAACTCAGGCGCAGAAGCAAACGAAGCGGCGCTTAAGCTAGCCCGTCGTTTTGCACTTGATGTTTACGGCGCTGAAAAAACGCAAATAATTGCATTTAATAAAGGTTTCCACGGTCGTACTTTTTTCACCGTAACCGTTGGCGGGCAAGCTGCTTACTCAGATGGCTTTGGTCCAAAACCTGCTGACATAGTACATTGTGACTTTAATGACATTGCTGCATTTGAAGCGCTGATCAGCGATAAAACATGTGCCGTTATGATGGAACCATTACAAGGTGAAGGCGGTATTATTTCACCAACAGATGAATTTGCTAAAAAAGTACGTGAACTTTGTACTGAACACAATGCGCTACTTATTTTTGATGAAGTGCAAACAGGTGTTGGCCGCACAGGCGATTTATACGCTTACGAAGGCTTAGAGGTTGTACCTGACATTTTAACAACTGCAAAAGCATTAGGCGGTGGTTTTCCTATTGGCGCTATGATCACTCGCACACACATTGCTGAGCACTTAAAAATTGGTACGCATGGCTCTACTTACGGTGGTAACCCACTTGCATGTGCTGTTGCAGAAGCTGCATTTGATACAGTAAATACACCAGATGTACTAAACGGTGTTAAAGAGCGCGAGCAATTATTCCGTGACGGATTAAACGCAATTAACGAAAAATACAACGTGTTTAGTGAAGTGCGTGGTAAAGGCTTATTAATTGGCGCAGTATTAAATGACAAATTTGAAGGCCGTGCACGCGACTTTTTAGTAGCAAGTGCTAATAATGGTTTAATGAACCTTGTAGCTGGCATGAATGTAATTCGCTTTACACCGTCTTTAGTTATTCCGTTTGAAGATATTAAAGAAGGCTTAGCGCGCTTTGAAAAAGCGGTTAGCGATGTAGTAAACGGTTAATATAGTTTAAATTAGCACGCCTACTGGCGTGCTATTGGAGCAAGCAATAAATGCAAGTATTACGTCCTATTACTGCCAATGATTTTGAAGCGCTTAAACAAATAGCAATTGAGTCAGGCCATGGGTTTACCTCTTTGCCTGTGGACGATGCACAGCTTAAAGAAAAAATTGAACGTGCTGAAAAAAGCTTTGCCAAAAACATTAACCAGCCACTTGATGAAAGCTATTTATTTGTTTTAGAAGACAGTGAAACAGGTGACGTTATTGGTACAACCGCTATAGAAGCTGCGGTAGGTTTATCGGTGCCTTTATATCATTATCATTTAGGTAAAACAGTACACCACTCACCTACTTTAAATGTATATAACACCGTTGATATTTTAAGCATGTGTAACGACTACACAGGCTGCTCTGAAATATGCACATTATTTTTGCGCGAAAATAGTCGTAAAGGCCTAACGGGTCGATTTTTATCGCGTTCACGCTTTTTGTTTATGGCTCAGCATAGCGAGCGTTTTGCCGATACTGTTATCGCAGAAATGCGCGGTGTTAGCGACGAAGACGGCCACTCTCCTTTTTGGCAATGGCTGCAAGAGCACTTTTTTAGTATCGAATTTCCAGAAGCGGATCACTTAGTGGGCTTAGGCGATAAAGTATTTATTAGCGAGTTAATGCCTAAATACCCTATTTATGTGAACTTGCTTAGCAAAAAAGCCCAAGCTGTTATTGGCCATGTGCATGAAAAAACAAAACCTGCGCTAAAATTATTAGAAAAAGAAGGTTTTGAGCACAGAGGCTACGTTGACTTATTTGACGCAGGCCCAACGGTTGAAGCAAAGCTTGGTAATATTCGCAGCATTCGTGACTCTCAAGTTTGCCCTATTACTATTGGTGAGCTTGATCACATATCACAAAATAGCTCAGATACGCTGGCTGTATGTAATCAAGGCGTAAGTGGCTTTAGAGCAACATTTACCAAAGACGCACATTACAATCATGCAAAACATACTCTCGTCATTAGCCAAGATGTGGCTAAGGCGCTTAATTTAAGCCAAGGAGACGCAGCGCGATTTTTCCGCCTGTAAATAATTTATGAATACACACCTAATTAATAACCAGTGGCATACAGGCCTTGGCCCAGTATTTGAGTCAATCAATCCAAGTAATGGCGATGTGGTATGGCAAGGTAATGGCGCAAACGCCCAGCAAGTAGATTCGGCTATAAAAGCAGCCAGAGCTGCGCAATTACAATGGGCAGACAAACCACTTGAAGAGCGTATAGTCATTCTTGAAAGCTTCGCAGCACAATTAAAAGAACACAGCGAAGAATTTGCGACCATAATTGCACGCGAAACAGGAAAGCCATTATGGGAAACCCGCACCGAAGTAGGCGCAATGACAGGTAAAGTAGCTATATCTGTAAAAGCCTACCATGAGCGTACCGGTACAACCGAAAACCCAATGCCCGGTGCTAAAGCGTTTATTAGACACAAACCGCATGGCGTTGTGGCTATTTTTGGCCCGTATAACTTTCCTGGGCATTTACCAAACGGACATATTGTTCCTGCAATTCTAGCTGGCAACACAGTGGTATTTAAGCCATCAGAGCTTACTCCGCACGTGGCAGAATTTACCCTCTCACTTTGGCTAAAAGCGGGCTTACCTGCAGGCGTCATTAACCTTGTGCAAGGTGAAATTGAAACAGGTAAAGCACTTGCCTCTCATAAAGATATAGATGGCTTGTTTTTTACCGGTAGCTCAAACACAGGTCACTTACTACATAAACAGTTTGCTGGACACCCCGGTAAGATTTTAGCGCTTGAAATGGGCGGTAATAATCCACTGATTGTAAAAGATGTGAGTGATGTAAGCGCTGCTGTGCACGATATTATTCAATCAGGCTTTATTACCTCAGGTCAGCGCTGTACGTGTGCACGCCGCTTATTTATTGAAAAATCAGCCAACGGCGATGCTATTTTAGAAAAGCTAATAAGCGCAACTAAAAATATAGTTGTAGACGACAGCTTTGCTACAGAGCAGCCTTTTATGGGTGCGATGATAAGCGAAAAAGCAGCACTGGGTATGGTTGCCGCGCAAAGTGAATTAGTCTCAAAAGGCGCGCAAATCCTTGTTGAACTTAAGCAATTAAAATCAGGCACAGGCTTTGTAAGTCCAGGCATTATTGATGTAACAAACATTACCGACATGCCAGATGAAGAACATTTTGGACCGCTAATTAAAGTGTATCGCTTTGATGACTTTGACAGCGCAATCATTGAAGCCAATAACACAAGCTTTGGTTTATCTGCAGGTTTACTTAGCGACAGTGAAGATGACTACACTTACTTTTTAAAGCGCATCCGTGCCGGTATTGTTAACTGGAACCGCCCTATTACGGGTGCCTCAAGTGCAGCTCCATTTGGCGGTATTGGCGCCAGTGGTAACCACAGAGCCAGTGCCTATTATGCCGCCGATTATTGCGCATACCCTGTAGCATCTGTTGAGTCAGACAAAGTGAGCTTACCGCAAACCCTAGCGCCGGGCTTAATAATTGAATAAGTAATAAAACCAAATTTTAAATTTAAGGACTTAACATGCATACTGATGTAAATACATTATTTAATAACCTTTGGAAAAATTACTTAAACGTAACTCCATCGGCAGACAAAATTCATGACCTTTTAGGGTCAACGCAAAAAGATGACATCATTAACGATCATATTGCGCTGCGTACATTTAATATTGAAAAAGTGGGTCTTGAAAAGCTCGCCGCTCACTTTCTTGCGATTGGTTACAAAGAGTGTGGTGAGTACCACTTTGAAGCTAAAAAACTTTACGCAAAGCACTACGAGCATAGCGACCCTAATCAGCCAAAAGTGTTTATCTCTGAGCTGTTAGTAGAAAAATGCTCGCCAGAGTTACAAGCCATCGTAACTGACATGGTAAGCCAAATTGACGAAAGCGCAGTAACTGCTGATAACTTTTTGTATTCAGGCACGCATTGGCAAGTAAGCACCGATACTTACAAACAACTGCTAGCTGAAAGCGAATATGCAGCGTGGATGTCGGCGTGGGGTTACCGTGCCAATCACTTTACCGTAAACATTAATACGCTTGCTAAGTTTGATAACATTCATGATGTTAACCAAGC
>LAZR01000788.1_pt1 | contig 22019 bp, 8 predicted proteins | sample 329461 | NCBI WGS metagenome assembly LAZR01 (sample SAMN03002196, study PRJNA259156) | marine sediment metagenome | biome: sea floor; feature: Hydrothermal impacted sediments; material: marine sediment; isolation source: Loki non-amplified sample from Loki's castle hydrothermal vent sediment ...
ATGAGATAAACGGAGCAGATTCGATTATTCTCGGGATTGAACGTCTAGCGATTGGAAAGATGGATGCTGTTATATCCCTACGCAGAAAAACAGGAACCGAAGAATGGATAGAATTTGAGATAACCGGATTTGACGATACCCGTTTTGAGATTTTAGATTTACTTACTATTTCAGATAATAATTACAAATAATTTACCCATGGACAAATGTGTTCGAAACTGAATCCAACCTCGGTGTTTCCGACGACGGAACTATTATGTATCGTGAATCATATAAAAAGCTATCCGGAAGCTCTATTATATCTCCATTTGAATATAGCCTTTCCATTAACGATACATACTCACTATATCTAAGTTACCGTCTGAATTACAGAGAGTCTTATGAAGAAAAGTTTACCATAGATTATAGTACAAACGATTTAAACTTTTATTACATGGATGGTGATTTTGCACAATATGTTTCTGAATTCAGTGAACAATCAGTATTTATATACTATTATGATGAATTTGGAAAACAACAAATCATGGATAAAAGTGATTATAAGGTAGACACTAATCTTCATAGAGTCACCTTAAAAGACAATGAAAATACATTAGTTACACCAAACTCTATCTCCGAATTCTATGTCTCATATGCGGCATCACCACTTGACTACCAAGTCTTGACTCATAAATATAGTTATTATTATCTTAACAACCTCACTATTTCAGATACCCTAGAAGTGACCGATTGGGATGTTTTGAACGGAGAGAAACATGATGTAATACCTAATTTCAACGCATATTATTACGATCAAATGCTTCAAGGTGTCCCATACTATGTAGGGGGGGCTTCTCAGCTTTCTGCGTTCTTAGAGCCAAATGAAGAGCTTGTTTATGAACTATATTCGGCCTTAGATTTCAGTATTTATGATGAGATCAAGCTAGGAGAATATTCCTCACTTTACATGAATACTGTTTTTGATAATTACGAAAGTTTGGACACCTTAACGGTCAAACTCTATAATTTAGGTGGTATCATGGAAAATTTCACCCAGATTTTCACTTTAGACGATCTTCTAAGATGGAACTTTAATCTAAAGATTGACTTGCCAACTACGACCAACACACTATTGAAAATTCATATCATCCCCGAATTTAGAAGCGATAAAGAATATTCATATAATAATTATATAGGAGTTCCAAAACTTGAATTCTCCGAATGGTCAAGCGATATACACGGAGAACCTTTACTTGTTATGGATCACATGCTTGAAGACACATTATATATAAATTTATCTTCCCCTCTCGAAACGTTTTACCTATATAACGAGAAATTGCAATACTTGGCTCTTCCCGAAGGAGACTCAATTACATGGACCGTAGAACAAGACCCGTTCGGTCAAGATATTTACATTATTCATATCCCAAACACATATTTAGACCCCAACAACAAATCTAATACTAAAACTTTTAAGGATGGAGATAAAATCTTAATTCGCTATAATTCTCCTGTAGAGAAAGCAGTGGGTATTGGAATAGAAAAATTATATTTCAATAAAAAGCCCTACGACCATATTAAGCCACCCTCTTTCGCAGAATTAAAATTGATAAACACAGAAGATGCAAACAATTATTCGACATATAGCGCTCCCTATAGTTATAACATAACGCTTCCTTTAACCCCGTTCAATACAGAACATCTTGGTTCATATATGGATACTCTAATTAATATAAACCTCACTACTCTTCAACAATTTGCGGTCAACGGGTATATCGACTTTTCTCACTTAGTTCTTGCAGTTCCTAATCCCGGATATGAGTTAACTTTGCATGAAATTGCAATTATTCAAGAATCGGTTCAACCTTCTGGTGCATTTGAATCCGTCTACGATAGAGTATGGCGGTATACAGAAAGAGAGAATTTTACATCAAGCCCAACTCCTATAACAGATGAATATGATCCACTATTGCTAGGAACTCCATTGTTCTATAACGATCCTGACCAGGGGAGGTGGCTTGATTACCTTAGAATCTATGACGATAACTATAACTATTATTCGGCCGGGTTTTCCGGAATTGATAATCAGTTACTCTATAATCCTACTACAGGGAACTTCACTTGGAATGGAGCTTTTAGTAAATCTGCAGAATATTGGGGCATGGATATTGAATTACCAGCCTTGATAGCTCCAAACACCACTCTCTATTTCGAATATTGCACAAACAACTCGTGGAGCACAGATTTTACTTTACATTATGAAAATATCGATATTGATTCATTAGACTTAATACTTAACTTTGATTACTTACTCGACCCACATTATGAAACATGGTATGATGAAATTATCCGGAATTCTGATTATGATTTTGACACAGTTCAGTTTTACTCCGAATCATTCAAAGTATACAACAATTCAGATACAGCCTCATATACTTTTGAAACTATCTTTGATTTTACAGTCGACTTTCTTAATCTTTCATTTTATGAAGTAGTTGCAACCTACCCAAATTTTACTTTCAATGTCTTAAAAAATGATTCTGTAAACTATAATATAGATTTTGATAAAAGTAGTAAAAAGATTACAATTACCGATTTAATAGCCGAAGATGGTAGATTGAATCAGTTTGATGATATTGTAATTGTATTGAATTTTACTTCAGGTCCGATTTCGGATAAAACAAAGATCTCTCTCAGCTCATACTTTAATCAAACATACTTAGTTGATATAAGCCCAACCTTCTACGATTACCTTATATTTGATTTTGAGAGGAATTCTTACGATCCAATTTTATTATTTGTCGAAGATAGCCAGACTATTATCTCAGACTATACTTCTTTTGAATCGATTGATTATACAAGCAACGTTCATCTAGGCAGCGAACAACATCTAAGGGATTTCAATACAAGCCTTTCATTTACAAATTTCAAGAAATTTAGCAATCCTTACAATACTATTTATGAAGCCGATATAGATTTCGACGGTGAAGTTGATTACAAACAAGAAATCGACATAGAAAAGGATGGAACAATCGATATTACAAGATACGGAATCGCCGACCCCGAAGTTGAAGGAGAACTTCTTTGGTATCGTATTATACAAGATTTTAACTCAGAAGAAAAAACACGCTACACTCAATACGATCCTATACTAATGACAGACTGGTTTAACTTGGACACTGAAGCAGCAGACCTAACGACACCTCATGTTTATGCCAGACGGACTACTCAAGAACTAACAAATCGATTTCAAACAACAAAAATAAAATCATATTCGATAACACTCGATAACGACCTTGATGGGTATGCTGACAGCTATGTTGAATATAAAAAGGTTATCGATATCGTAAACACCCAGATCGACACTGTAGAAATGACCGCACTCGTTGACTTAAGTGGTAGTACTTATTCAGTGATCTTCGGCGATTCTGATGTTAGAAAATATATTTTGAACAGAGAATTAACCCCGTACATTATAGAGAACGATAAATATTCACAATTAACATATGGATTCCTATTTGATGAAAATTTAAAGGGAGAAATCAAACTTTCATATACCAAGATAGGTGAAGTTATAAATTTTGAGACCACTGACCAAACCATTCAAGAAACAATTACCTATACCGATTTCGAAGAGGGTGAGCCTGTAAGTGTTCGTACGTATGTAGACTCCTTTCCAACTGAAACATATAGGGGGTTAGGTTCTGAATATAATGAAGCAATTGGGTTGGTGGAGGATGAAGATTATGCTGCAGAAATTATATCAATGTCTGAACAAGCTTATCTCGATGGCAGAATAAACTCTCTCTACACACTTAGTGAAGAGAACCAACAAGTCGAAATTAATACACTTCCATTCCTAATTACAGACCCACAACAACTTAACTGGTCAGCTGAAACTTGGGGTGTAGATAGTGTTCCTCTACAATTCGATACTGTTTATACCAACACATTTAATGGAGAAATCGACACATACAACATTTATGAAAGCGAAATTAAGATAAATATTAAAAATAGGTATAGCCTTTATCATGACTACTTAAAAGAAAAAGATTCCTTATTTAGAGGAGACACAATATTTATTGCAAACGGCGTATTCATAACTCCTAAAGACGGTTTAGTGTACTATACATCTGATAAATATGCTTTTAGTTCCCAAGATCATAGAAAGGCAAAAACCGAGGGACATTATTTCTACTACGATTCAGACCAGAATGGATTTTATGAAACCGTTTATGTATTAGCCCCTGATATTAATTCCGATGGGATTTATGACGTTGTATCAATAGGATATAATTATGACGGAAAGCATGAATTCATGCCTTACACTCTTGCTGATTCTAGAACCCTATATACAGATACATACACTTCCCATACATACACTTCTCAAGTGGTGTATGAAGGAACGGTATATCATAAATTTGAAATATATACTAGCTATTTTATGGATCTTTTAGGTTTTGACAGCAGTGTACTCATGAACCTGCTTGATAACTCCTTCCCAACGCCTCAAAAAGATAGTTTTATCCCGCGAGATAGTATTTTTGAAATTGCACGGCTTATGCCAATCTCGGGATTAAACGAGTATATACCCTCTCTCTATTATCAAGTTTATTCTGATATGTATGCTGCTTCATGGGCTGTCTTTAACGATGGATTATGGCGAGACACAATGGAACAAGTAGGTATGATTACTGTAGCAGGTATCCTTTCAAGCGCCGCATTCATAGGAATTACCTCGGTAATAAGTTCGACTGGAATCGGCGCCCTCATTGCCGCTACCGTCTTTGCTATTGTCTATTTCATTGAGTCTACTGTGCTTTCAGACGCTAAGAAAAGGATTGCGAAAGCAAAAGAAACCGCCCAAACATATTATAGAGTCGATATACAAAGAAGGAACGATCAAGATGTTAGCGAAGTTTCACTAGGATACGACGATGCATGGGAGCATGTCGAAAGGCATCCAAGCGCAAAGTATGTTCCTGTTAGCGGTGGCGAGCCCGGTCAAAGATACACAGCACAAGCTATTGTCACTCCTCCCAAGAACCTTCGATTTAGTGCTAACGCATTAGCAGATACGGATTTTAGTAAAATGATACATGCATATATGGAAATGGTAGAAAATGACCAAATGCCAATTACGGAATTAGTATCTAGATTATCGGAAACACAGAGGATGATAAAGGTCGGAGGCGCTACAACATATACCAATTTAGATTTCTTGCTTGTGGCAAGTGAACTTCCATCATATAATACGAAGGAACACTATCAATTCTCTTTCGGAGAAGATAACGACCGCACAAAAGTCTACTTAGACTATCCCCAAAATACTCTAGGTTATTTAGACCAAGAAGTAGAAACTGAGTCAAACGGTCTGTATGATACAATTAGGCCATACAATATAAACGGTCGTCCATCATACATTTTCATCAATAGTTCGGACAACCTTTTAACTCTGCCTGCCTCTGCTCTTTACCAGCCAATTGTTATTAGTAAAGAAAGATATATCGAATTAGCGGGTATAGCAAAAATTCCAGATGGAACAATATCTGTAGATATTAAGAGCAAATACTTTAGCCCCTCTACAACACAAGGTATAGATACAACTGAACTTACCTATGCAGAAGGAGAACAAGGATATAAAGCAAAAGTCCCTCTTTTTGCAGATGAATTCAAATATCCAATATCTATAATTACTCTTGATGTTGTTGCTATAAAAGAACTTACGGTACTGGAAATATTGGGATCTGAAGAATATCTACGAATGTATTTAGAACAGTATGGCGATTTCCCAACATTTGGATTGGTGGCGGTCCTGGATATGATTGTCCCCTTGGAGTACACACTTGTTTCAGAAATAGAGATTAACCCTCAAGATTATATTATTGAAGGTAATAATCTATATTTTTATACATCACTTGACAGTATCGTTATAGACATATTTGATATTTTCCAAATAAATATTATAAAAGCTCTTACATTCATTGGAGTTTTTGATAAATTATTATATCGAATTAATATCGATATCCCACTCGTTATTCCTGATACTGAAGCTGAACAAGAGGAGACCATAACGTACTTTTACCCGGCACCTGGTGATGGTGGTGGAGACGATTATATTTTTCCAGGTGATGGAGGTGACTTCAGTGTACATTTGTATGTAGAGGAAACAGAAACAAGACAAATCACCTATACTACCGAAATCTTAGATGCAACCACAAGCGACCTAGCGAAAGCAGCTCTAATCCAAGCAACTACCTATCTAATCTCTGATTATTTTAATATCTTTACTATAGCTGAAAAGGTTGCTCGATCTCAGGCAGAACAAGATTACACCGCTAAAGTCACTGCCCTTTCCACACTTATTTCCTCCCTCGTAATGCTTCCAATAACTGTACTAACGGCCGGGGCAAATGCAGCTATAACTCAAGGAACGGCTACCATTTCCCGAGTTTTAACATTAACTGCTGTGAAGTATATAGCTCAGATAGGTTTTATGGTTGCCACCGAAGTATTTGAAGAGTTATATATAGACACATGGATAGAACGTTGGGTCACAAACCTAGTTAAGAGCATGGGAGGGAACGCGGAAGCAACTGAGTTCTGGACATCTTTTGTTTGTTCATTTAGGGAGGTAGCTATCGGTGCGGTATCTACTGCACTCGGAGGGTTTAGAGCTCCAAAGATTGGTCCAGACTTAGACATTCAGCAATCCTTTAATCAATTAGTCTCAGATATGTCAAGCGAGCAATCCTCCTCTCAACTGCAACAAGACCAAGAAGCATTAACCGCCATAAGTGAGGAAATAGACAGGAAATTAAAGCAATTACAAGAAAAAAGTTCAATTCTCAGTAAAATGAAGACACTCCTTTTTAAAGTTGGCGAGATATTTATGGCATCACACAGTTTCTTTGCCGGTTCAGCCGGGCTTTTTTCAATCGGATTTTTCGGAGATATAGCAACCGACTTTTATTTCGATACCCACCTCCAAAACGTTCAGAAGAAGAAACAAATCGAATCCTTAACCCAATTCAAAACTCAGTTAGGGAAGATTTCAAATGATTTAAACCGAAGATTATTGATCGCTCAAAGTGTCGGTTTTAGCAACCTCCCTCAATTAAAGAGTATACACACAATTAATCCAACCCTTAATCCCTACCAAGCGCTTACACAAGTGTCTCAACTACGAGCTCAGAGCGAGGCATTAGCTTTTAACCTTGAAACAAATCTAGCAATATCGAGAGCTGTTAATGCATATAAAATAGGAACTAAAAAAATTACAGAAGAAAATATGCAAAAATTAAAAGATTTAGAGAATACGGATAACACTCTAGAACCTATTCAGGAGATTGCTATGATACAAGTAGATCCAGACTATTTAGCCCTTGTTGAAGAGGAAGAGTATGTAAGAAAACCCGAAAAAATAGGAGCCCTAATTAATGCTAAACACGATATCCCAACAGCTAAGAGAAGGATAAAGGCGTCATTATTTATTAATAGAAAAACAAATGTTTTTGTTGTTTATAGAGGACAGCTCGTGGAAATTGGAGCCACGATTAAGTATTATGACGTTAAAGGTAAACTAACGCGATATATAATAAAAAAGTCAGATAGTTTAAAAGACATGTTGGAAAGACTCGGGTATGTGTTTACAAAACATAAAAGTCCAGATTTCATTTTTATAATCCCGAAGAACAAAATGATTAATCCCACATTTAATTATTATTTAGAAACACTTGGTAGAAATTTCGAAGGGTCAGGGAATATCATTGCGGGTTTCGCTAATCCCGATGGGTTTAAAGCTCTTGTTAAATTCCAAGAAGATGTTGTGAAGCCGATGAGGGAACAAATGAAACTCCAATTCTCTCTAGAAAATAACAAAATTATTGATGTTTTTGAAGGTTTTTTAAAGGCAAAACTTGAAAGTTCTGCTGTTAAAGCTATGTGGGAGAAATATTCAATTAAAATTGGCTCCAAAACTAGAAAAGAGTTTAATAAGCAAGCTTTAGAATACTTCAAGAAGGCCTTCGTGCCATCTGCATTTAGAGCAATAAATAATGGAGAGATGGAAAGTCTTATCGATATAAGACTCGACGAAGTGATACTTCAGTACTTGATGAGAGGACCTATGAATACATTAACAACATCACCTGAAAATCTTGCAGAAAAATTTGATCAATTCCGGTTAGAATTCACCAGCGGTGGTATGAGCTTGGTAAAATTAGAAGTAACCTTTGATCTACTTTTAAGTTCCTCAGGGTTTAATCAGTTTATGCAAAGTTTCTTGCAATCATTTTATTCATATTCATTACCATCTACCGGTTTAAATCATAATACAAACGCAAAAGCATTTATTGGTGAGATCCCTGAAGCATGGATAATGAGCGAAGTTGCATTTGCAGCCATGATCGAAGCTTGGGCAGAATCTGGATTTAGCTCAGATTCGGCAGGGAAAGTTTTTGAGATTTATCATGCTATAGACTTTACAGTTAGGGGAAAGCAAACCGGCTTAAACTCAGGTGACTTTCATGCATTAATCGGAGGCCATAATAATCTTAGAGATATAAAAAAACAAGACAACTCCGGAATAGATATCTACAATGCGAAATTTCCTTTAAAACAAAATATTTTCGATGTATTAGTTAGTGTCTTTAAGGGAGCAATAGTCTCTTTTGAATCAAAACATCTAAGAACATCAGAACTTGATTATATTTTAAATTATATCTATAACATTGGAGTTGACCAATTAAGAACAATACAGCCTGAAAAATATCTTCACATATATGAAGGAGAAAACAATATAAGGAAAAAGTTTGAATATTTTACTATTCCCGTTTCTGTTGAGAAAAGTCAAGATCTTTTAATATGGTACGAGATTTTCGGCATGACCGACCCAAGTTTACTAAGACATAAAACAGACTTTAATACGGGTGGTGCAGGTGATTACAAAGGAGATGTAGAAAACTTGTTTAATTTAGAAGTTACCAAACTATTAAATAAATACATTTTCAATTATATACAAATAAGTGCAACCCCCCCAAGTAGAAGCGAAGTAAAGCTATTTGTTAGTGAATTACTGGCTTATATGTACACAGACCCTGTGTTCTTTCAATATCAGATTCAGTTTTCTGAAGAGGTTCACAATCTTGCTAAGGGTATATTCCGCAGAGATCTGGACGAAAGCTTCTTCAAAAACGCGGCTCAGGTTTTCTTAAGAAGCCTTGATACAATAATTCAAGACACTAAAAGTGGTATAAGGTTAATTTGGAAGGAGACTCTTAGCTTTCATTTAGATTCCGGTTTAATACTAAAGAAAAACTGGTTGCCCCAAAATATTTTTGTTATCGACGAAGATTATAAAACAAGTCCAAAAACGGTAAGTCAGTTAGAGGACAATTACTTTGAAAAGAAGAATTCCCCCTATATATGGGTACATAGAAAAGACTTAAAGAATGGTGAAATAACAAACGGATTAATGAAAGTAGATTTACTAAACAATAAGCTACCAACATCTAAAGATTTCATTTATAATGAAGGATTTTATGATTCGAAATCCCAACAAATTATTTCAGGAGCATACATCTGTAATGAAGAAGGAACCTTCTTACTTTCCAGAATAGGTTTTATTGGGGGAGAATTCTTCGCAAGAGACGCTCAATGGTATAAAGCTGGAAACACAGTCCAAGCTTTTAAAGAAATTGTTGAAATGACTATTGGCGGGGAGACATATATGGTTTCAAAGCTTAAATATTGGAGAGCTTCAACAAAAGTTACTGGAAATGGAATAACCGCCTTCTTGCAAAAGGTTGAGTCTTTTATCATTCCAATCAATTCTTACAATCCTGCTTTATTAGCCCCAACCGTAAATATGTTAACAGGGTCAAGTTCTCTTGCGGATTTTCCGAGTATGATTTATAAGCCTGCATTTATCTTCGATCCATTCTTTAGAACAGAACCTCAATCGATGTATGGCAGTTTTACTAAAGAAGAATTCATGAAGACCTTTTTTACTTTATTCGCAAATGATTATTATTCAGGAAAAAGTTTACATTATGCGGCAAAAAATCTAAACGTTCTTAACGGTAGATCGCTAGGTAGTAAATCCAATATTTTTTTGGATGGTCAAGATATCAATGATATTAACAATGCAATAAACGATTTAGGTTTTACAGAAGAAGAACTTAATCAATTAATATGGAAAAAATTCGATAGTAAGAAAAAGGTTTTGACTTATAGATTTAAAGATTCGCTCGGAGACTTCACAAAAAAACGATGGTTAAAATTGGTCTATGATAAAATAACGTCATATACGAAAGATGATGGCTCAGTCTATTCCATACAAAGAGATAAATTGCTCGATTTAAGTAAAAGATCTGATTTTGCAGTAATCGACGATAATTCTCTTTCCAGAAACATAGAAAAATTCACTGAACAAGAAGCTAGAATGGCCACCGAAATCATGAATTCAGCCAATGATATTTTTGGTTCCTTCACAACCCGATTGATGATGGCTGGTATGATTTCATATTACGGGCAAATCAATAATTTCGGTATAACTATCAATAGCAGAGAGATTTTCGACAATAAGAAATTTGGTAAGATAATCAAAAATATAGGACTAATATCTCCATATTTCCGAGACGATGAAGTACCCAGTGATTTTCACGACCTTGCCGCCCGTGAAAAGGTAAATGGATTTCTATTTGCTTTATTTTTCTTAGATGCACATATCTATTTGGAAATAGAACATGTAAGTAATGATATAAGACAAAGCTACAATACACTCACGTTCCCCTATGGTCCATTAATAGCTCTTGACGGCGCTGGAGCGATAACAGGAGATACAAAGAGAGATTTATCCTACGATGTTGCTTCTTATTTCAACACTTTTAGTATAGCCCACTTCGAGAAAAATTTTGGTAGAACAGAGACTAAGCCCTTCGTCAAGCTTTTTGAAACACACCAAAGCTCTATTGTTGATTATTTAATAGAGAAAAAAATTGCGCCGTCAATAAGTATTACTGGTGAATATACTACTAGAGGAGGATTTTTTGAATCTTTAATTGATGAAATCACTTATGAACTTAAAAACGATCTACTTAGTTTTTCAACACTAAAACCTTTAAGGTCAAAATTAGAGAAATTTTCGAAAGATATGACATCAAGTATAAAAATTGAGCTTAAAGCAAAAGATCCATTTACCGGAAATAAACTATTCTTTGAACTCACGAAAAAAGATTTAGTAGATATGGGCTTAATCGAGTGGGGAATATTTGGTTCTCATTTCGGACAATCTTTAAATATAGAAATAGCTATTGCTCGGACTCAGGAGATTGAGTTAAGCATCGATAAAGTTGTAGCATATCTTGATTCAATTATTCAGGATGAAAAGCTCGGAAAGGGGAAAGTCATTCTTGTTCCTATTGTGAATACCAAGAATAAAGACCTAGGGTATAAAGTTCTTAAAAGGATTGATTTTGGTCGAAGAACTTACAGATATTTACCTGATTCGGGTGTCTTTAAATTAGATACGAATGACGATAATTATGAGGTGTTATTGCGACATTGTGCCTATCTAATGTTATCCGGTGCATCCGGGTTTGTAATGAAAGATTGGAAAGAGAATGTGGGTAATTTAAAAGATTATCTAACTACCGATACAAGCTTTATTTCAGCCTTCACACGAGAGCGTATACTTGAACCAGGAGACATTTTTTCGGGTTCAGGATATTGGAGAACTGCAACTGGATATAGTGCCCTCCAAATTGTTGCCAACGATTATTCCCAGAGTTCTTTTAGACCAGATCAAGATGAATGGAAAGCTCTTTGGACACCATATGTGTGGACTAGGGGTTCTAATACCGATTTAAGTAGTTATTTAAAAAATCTTTTAATTGAACATCCAAGAGTTGCATTTTTGTTGGGCTATTCCCTCCCTAGCTACCAATTATTTTAAGAAAAATCCAATTTTTTTTTTTAATGGAAACTGATAAAAACTCTATTTTTTATTAATTTTTGTACAACTTGTTCGTGTTTGTGTTTTTGATCAATATCAACAAACTGAAGATTTTTTAATTGAAGTATTGTTTTTGGCAAGTATTTTATTCTATTTCTTGAAAGATCAAGAGATGTTAGGTTTTTCAATCTCCCAATAGACTCCGGAAGGTCGTCTAGTCTATTTCCATATAAAGATAATTTTTCTAATGATTTAAGTTCTGCAAGACCTTCGGGTAAATTCTTTATTTTAGCTGAATCTAGTTTTAACACTTTAAGTGATTTTAGGTGACATATTTCTTCAGGTAATCTTTCAATGGGATTATGTGATAGGTCAAGATGAGACAATATCACTAAATTGGAGATTGAAGGGGGAATTAATGATATTTTATTATAAGTTAATGATAATAATTCCAACGCATCAAATTCCAATATCATTTTTGGAAATTCTTCGATAAAGAAACCTTCTATTCCCATTAATTGTAGACCCGCGACTCTTTGATTTCTAACACCAAATGTAAGATCTTCGTTTTTATCTTCAAAATCTTCTTCCATAATTAAAGGTTTGAGAAAAAGCCGTTCTTTTCTGTATGATTCTGCCCATTTTAGAAAATGTTTAAGTTTCCTCCAATTTTTTTCAATAAACACGGTCAATTTTATAATATTGTCAGCATCGTTTTCTTTTAGTAGTTTGCGGAACATAGTTTCATTATCTAAATAAGAAAAGTATCGATCATTAATTATTAGGTCATTTATTAAATCCCTTTTCCTTCTAACTTTTTTATTAAATTCAATAAGCGATCTTTTTTTTGCAAAGCTATCTCCTAGCTCTGTTAATTCTTTTAATGCCAAAAGCGCCCGATTTCGAGACGATCCTTTTTCTTTAAGCCCGATTTCTATGTTATCTCTTAATCTTTTATTATTATTATAAAATAATGTCTCTTTTTCTTCACTATTGAAAGCATCGACATAATTCTCTACTAAAAGATATAGAATAACACTTAAATTACCCTCACTAAATCTTATACCAATTTCGTCTTTAAATACTCGCCTTGCTTGAGTATCCCCTATCTTTGCAAGTTTTTTAAGCAAAGGAAAGGCTATACTTCTATGAAGTAATTTTGTATTGTAACTGTTTTCAGCCCATACTTGTAAATTACTACAATGTGCCCAAAACTCAACTTCATGAGGGAGTCTATAATTTGATTTTGATGCAATTTCTAGGGCATGTGATAGATTAATTTCTGCGCTATCAATAGACATCCCCTCCCCTAAACGCTCATATTTTTCAATGGGAATATTAATCAAGAGATATTTACATTGTATGAATCTCTCTTCTTGTAAATAAATCTCAGTTTTTCCATTTTCCAGTTTCAAGGTTATATAATCATTTACTTTAAATTCTGACATATTACCAGATCTTTGGTTCTTCAAAAATAAAATGAATTTTTAAGCCTTTAAATTTTTAGGGTTGATTTATTTTCTGTTTTTTTTATTTTGAGAATATTAGAATAAATTAGAAGAATTTGTGTTTTTCTGATTTTTTATAGTTTAATTCTCATCCTTTTTTAGGTAAGATTAAGTTTATCTGAAGTTTGTCTAAAAAAAAAGGAATACTTTTAGAAGCCACTAAGAGTTTATAATTTCACTTCAAAAAAATTATTCACAAGTTTAATTTTTAGTTCATTAAGTTGTATACTTATATTCCTTTTTATTAACTTTAAATATGGCTTGTTTTCATTTTAGTTGATTTCAAAAAATAATATTTGGTATTTCTTACATTTCATAATTCCTTTACGGATTTCAGTTATGAAAGTTTTATAAAAAATTTTTTAACCTTCTCATATTTTCTTTATTATTAAAATTCTTCAAAAAATAATCATGGCAGTAAATTTAAATTTAAAGGTGGGTATTCACTGAATCAAGAAAGAATTGGTGCTGTCTTGGTCGTTGGAGCTGGAATCGGGGGTTCTCAAACGGCCTTAGACTTGGGTGATACGGGATATAAGGTATATCTAACTGAGTCAACAACGAGTATTGGCGGTGTAATGGCTCAGCTCGACAAAACCTTCCCTACCAACGATTGTGCAAACAAAATCTGCGGTTTCCGCGTTTGGGCATACTGTGCATAATTTCCCCAAAATTGGTATCTGTTGGTAGGCATCCGAACATCGATTTGAGTATTAATTGTAAGATACAAGATGTTTCTGGAGAAGCCGGTAACTTCACAGTTAAAGTACTAAAAAAGTCTTTATTTATTAATCCTGATACATGTACTGGTTGCGGTGTCTGCGGCATTTACTGCCCAGTTGAAGCAATAGATACCTTCAATGAGGGTTTAGCTAAATATGCTGCGACCTCGGTAAAATATCCTCAAGCAGTCCCTCTAGTTTTTGCTATTAATAAAGAATATTGTATAGGATGTGGAATCTGTGCGGGAGTGTGCAAAGCGAAGGCAGTAGAATATGATAGGGAGGATGAGGAAGTCGATCTAAATGTTGGTGCAATAGTTTTAGCACCCGGATTTGATGAATATGTGCCCGCTGAAGCCAATAAATATGGTTATGGAAAATATAAAAATGTGGTTACAAGTATTGAATTTGAAAGAATACTTAGCGCTTCAGGTCCATTTGCAGGGAGGGTATTAAGACCTTCTGATGGAGATATTCCAGAAAAGGTTGCTTTCCTTCAATGTATAGGATCGCGAGATTACACTGGAGAAGGACAACCATACTGTTCAAGCGTTTGTTGTATGTATACAGCAAAAGAAGCCGTGATTGCTCATGAACATCAACATCAAGTAAAACCTACGATCTTTAGCATGGATATTAGGGCTTATGGAAAAGATTTTGATAAATATATTATTAGAGCTCAAGAACAATACGGGATCCGATATGTTCGAAGCAGAATTTCATCTGTAACTGAGGTACCAGATACTCAGGATTTAAGGCTCCACTATGAAACAGAAGATGGTAAAATTGTCGAAGAAATTTTTAATATGGTTGTCTTAAGTGTTGGATTAAATCCTCCGGCAGATGCAGAATTCCTTGCTGAGAAATTCGGAATTGAATTAAATGAGTATAAGTTTGCAAAAACTGATGTATTCAATCCAGTACAGACCACTAAACCAGGAATTTTTGCATGTGGTGCATTTACTCAGCCTAAAGACATTCCTGAAACAGTCACGCAAGCAAGCGCAGCTTCAGGCTGTGTCAATGAACTTTTATATGAAAAAAGAGGTACATTAATTACAGAAAAAACCTTACCCCCAGAAATTTTTGTGGCTGGGCAACCACCACGTATTGGTGTATTTATTTGTCATTGTGGTATTAACATTGCTGGATACGTAGATGTTGCAGAGGTAGCGAGATATACAGCCACACTACCAAATGTGGTTATGGCGGATAGAAATTTATATACATGCTCTGCTGATACTCAAGGGATAATAAAAGAAAAAATAGAAGAATATCATTTAAACCGGGTAATCGTTGCTTCATGTACCCCTAGGACGCATGAACCCCTATTCCAGGAGACAATAAGAGAGGCAGGATTGAATAGATATCTGTTTCAAATGGCTAACATCCGAGATCAATGCTCATGGGTTCATATGAACGACTGGGAAGCAGCTACGCAAAAATCAAAAGACCTGGTAAGAATGGCGGTTAATAAGGCAAGATTAATAGGACCTATAGAAAGAATAAAGCTAAGTGTAACAAAGAACGCTTTAGTAATAGGTGGTGGGATAAGCGGTATGACAGCTGCTCTCAATTTTGCAAACCAAGGATTTGAAACTCATTTAGTTGAGAGAGAAGGGGAATTAGGGGGTTTTGTTAATCACATTTATAATACCCTCGAAGGAGGGAATGTTCAAGTGTATTTAAAAGATTTAATTGAAAAAGTAAAATCGAATAAATTAGTTCATGTGTATACTAATGGTGAAGTTGAACATGTTGATGGGTACGTAGGAAACTTCAAAACTACAGTTATTCATGGCTCTAGCAAGGAAAGAGCTGAAATCGATCACGGAGTTATAATTGTAGCCACGGGTGCAAAGGAGTACACTCCGAAAGAATATCTTTATGGAGAAGATGATAGAGTCATCTTACAATCGGAACTTGAAAAAATCTTGAATACGAATGGAAAAATCAAAGATAAGAAATCGATTGTAATGATACAGTGTGTTGGGTCTCGAAATGATGAGCACCCTTATTGTAGTAAGATGTGTTGTGCAGAAGCTATTAAAAACGCATTATTAGTGAAAAAGTTAAATCCATCTAGCGAAATTACAATTTTATTTAGAGATATTAGGACTTATGGTTTTAAAGAGAAATATTATAGGAAGGCAAGAGAAGAAGGAGTAATTTTCCTACGATATGATGAAAAAAATCCTCCTGAAGTCAGTAAGGATGGATCATCGATAAAAGTGAATGTTAAAACACCAAAAGCAGGTGAAATATCCATCCCTGCAGATCTGGTAGCGTTAAGTGCCGGTATTGTAGCATCCCATGAGGAAAATGAAGTACTTGCCATGAAGTTAAAAGTGCCATTAAATGATGATAGTTTTTATTTAGAAGCGCATGTTAAACTACGTCCCGTTGATTTTGCAACCGAGGGAATATTTGTTGCCGGAATAGCACACTGCCCAAAAACAATTGAAGATTCAATTTCCCAAGCCAATGCCGCTGTTTCAAGGGCTTGTACAATCCTTTCGAAAGATGAGGTTGAAGTCGAAGGTAAAACAGCTCGAATTAACATTGCTAGGTGTACTGGTTGTGGTATGTGTATTGAGAATTGTGCCTACAATGCAATTGAACTAATTGAGGATAGAAGATTTGGTACAATAGCAGCTATTAACCAAGCACTATGTAAAGGATGTGGAGCTTGTAGCGGAAATTGCCGATGTAGTGCTATAGACATATTAGGGTTTAGCGGTGAACAGATATTTGAAATGATAACTGCGAGATTATAGATATTCAAACTGGTACCTGCGAGATTATTTGAATTTAAAAAAAGATTATAAAAAAAAATTGTTCAAGACAAAAAAAATGACCGAAACTATTTTGGAAGAAAAGAAAATTGATGAGAAGTGGGAGCCAAAAATCATCGCTTTCTTGTGTAATTGGTGTTCCTATGCCGGAGCAGATTTGGCGGGTGTTTCTCGCATCCAATATCCTCCGAGTATTAGAATAGTAAGAGTCCCCTGCTCAGGAAGAGTAAATCCTTATTTTATTATAAAGAGTTTAACCGACGGTTGGGATGGCGTGCTTATTTCAGGTTGTCATCCTGGTGATTGCCATTATATTAGTGGAAACTTGGTAGCTCGAAGAAGGTTTGCAATTTTGAACGAACTATTGGAGTTTTTCGGAATAGCGCCTGGACGTGTCAATTTTATGTGGGCTTCCGCGGCTGAAGGTGAGCGTTTTGCAACCTTGGTCAAAAAAGCCACAAAAATAGTAAAAGAATTGGGTCCTAATACGAAATTTCAAAAGGAGTGGTAAAAAAATGGGTATAGAAGCTGAAAACAAGGAAATTGAAAATTCGATTAGAGAATTAGCCAACAAATTACTCGAGGAAAACCAAGTAGACGTAATTGTAGGGTATTCCGAAGGGACTGTACCATTGAGCTCTACACCGATAATTATCAGGAAAAAAGAAGACGTTGACAAGTTAATATGGAATAATCTATGTTATGTTAATTTAGCTAAATATTTAGTTCCTCTCATGCCCCAACTTTGCGATGCAGAAGGAAAACCATTGAAAATTGGGATAGTTGCCAAAGGTTGTGTTGGGAGAGCAGTAAATCTCTTAGCTGTTGAAAAGCAGATTAATCTTGAAAATAATAAGATGATAGGATTTAACTGTAATGGAATTATAAATAGGAGTCGAATCGATTTAGATATAGGAGAAAAGGAGATTCTTGAAGTTTCCATCTCTGGGAACGATATCATCGTAAAGGGGAGAGATTGGAATAAAAAGTTCCCTTATGATGAATATATTAATGAATTATGTAAGGTTTGCCAGGTGAAATCACCATCCAGCACGACTGAGACATGTGTGGGTGAATGCCATGAGGTAGAATCTATTAACGACGAATTTACGGATATTGAAGATTTTGAGTCAAAAACAACCGAGGAGAAATGGGCGTATATCAAGGAAGCTTTAGAACCATGTACTAGGTGCTATGCATGTAGAGAAGCTTGTCCTATGTGTTATTGTAGCTTATGTTTTGTAGATCAAAATAAACCAGTATGGTTCGGTAAAACAACTCAATTCCCTGATATCCTTGTATATCACTTGATAAGAGCCTTCCATATGGCAGGAAGGTGTGTAGCATGCGGAGCATGTAGTAGTGTATGCCCCGTAGGCATCGATTTGAATATGATAACGAGAAAACTTGAGAAGATAGTAAAAACCAGATACGATTTCACATCAGGGCTTGATGCTGAAACATTACCTCCAATGATGAATTTCAAAATGGAAGATACCGAAGAATTTATGTTAGAGGAGGATTAAGGAGGTACATATATCATGGAACAAAAAATACTAAAAAAAGATCAAGTTGGAAAATTATATAATGATTTGAGTAGTGAGTATATTTTTTTTGGTCCGATTAAGAAAAAGGGGACTACATCTTTCGAGAAAATCGAAAATCCAGATGATATTATGCTTGATTACTTGAACACCAAAATCCCTCCAAAAGCAGTTCTCTTTCCACAAATGGAAGTTTTGTTTGAATATACACTTGATGAAAAAGAAGTTGAAATTACCGATAGACAAGATTTAGATAATAAAATATTGATATTTGGAATTCGACCTTGCGATTCTTATAGTTTTGAATTACTTGCTAATTTTTTCTCATTTCACGGGAATTGGAAAGATGAGCTTTATTTAAAGAAAAGAGAAAACACTACGCTTATTGGAATTGGATGCAATACTCCCAGAACAACATGCTTTTGTACATCTGTAAATGGTCATCCCTTTAATAAGGAAAATATGGATGTATTTCTTACCGATTTGGGGGATAATTATTTGGTAGAAGGTATCACTGACAAAGGAAAGAATTTAATAAAGAATATTTCATGGCTTTCTGATGCGAAAGATGAGGACGTGAAAAAATCCCAAGAGTTAGCAAAAAAAGCTGAAGAATCTATAGTTACTCACCTTGATGCTAATGGAGCAGTAAAGATCTTAGAAACTAATTTTGAACATCCTGTTTGGAAAGAAATTAGTGAAGCTTGCGTAGGTTGTGGAACGTGTGCTTACATGTGTCCAACGTGTACTTGCTTCGACGTAACCGACGAAACCGACCAATACAATAACCGTGGTAGGAGAATTAGAACCTGGGATACATGCCAATCTTGTCTTTATACAATGGAGACGAGCGGTCATAATCCTAGAAATTCTAAAATCCAACGATGTCGGAATCGAATCATGCATAAATTTAGCTATTATCCTAAAAATTACGACCTTTTAGGATGTGTAGGGTGCGGAAGATGTGTGTATCTCTGCCCTGTTAATAATGATCTTCGTGTAATACTTGATAAAATTAATAAGATAGAAAAGAAGGAGGATGAGAAAATAATTGCCTAATCCGTATATTCCTTATCTAACAAGGATTAAATCGATAGTTTCAGAGAACAAGGCTAAAGATATCAAAACTATTGAATTAGAATTTAAAAAAGAAGAAGAATACAAAAAATTTGATTATATTCCAGGTCAATTCGCCGAAATTAGCTTAATTGGGCAAGGTGAATGCCCTATTGGAATAGCCTCATCCCCAACGGAAGAGGGTACAATTAAATTTACGATAAAGAAGATGGGTACTGTCACTTCAGGTTTTCACAATCGCGAAGTAGGGGATACCATTGGTGTTAGAGGTCCTTGTGGTAATGGGTGGCCTGTTGAAGAAATGAAAGGTAAGAATATAGTTGTTATAGGTGGGGGTTTTGCCTATTCAACTTTAAGATCCCTTATCTTATATTTACTGGATAACAAGCACCGAGCAGATTATAAAGATATTACAACTATCTATGGTAATAGAGACTCAGGGGAGCTTTTGTATGCCGATTTATTAGCAGAGTGGGAAAAACGTGATGATATAAACGTAGTTTTAACAATTGATCGTGAAGAAGAGGGATGGACTCGTGAAGTTGGTTTTGTTGCAGCAATCGTTAAAAAAGTCGCTCCTCCACCGGAAAATGCTGTGGCGATAATCTGTGGTCCTCCCATAATGATTAGAACTGCTGTAGCTGAACTTGTACAAATTGGTTGGAAAGACGAGCAGATTCTAAACTCTTTAGAAATGCGAATGAAGTGTGGCATAGGGAAATGTGGTCGATGTAATATCGGGAATAAATTTGTCTGCACAGATGGTCCTGTATTTTCACTCGCAGAACTGAAGAAAATGCCTAATGAGTATTAAAAGCGATTAAAATTTTATACATTATTTTTATCTTTATTATATCTATTTTTATCTTTTACTTGTCTTTTTTATAATTTACATAATTTTTATTGAATTACGAACAAATTTTCGTTCTAACCAGATTTTTCTCAACTAAAACTTCTTCTAGAACCAATTCAACACTCTCATCTTTTAGTGGTCTTATATATTCTACACACATGTTTAAATAAAAATGTAGATAATTGAAATTCTAAATGAATTAGATATAAGACTTTTTGAAATAGGGCTTCGAGATGAATTATAACTTAATAATAATGGTTGTTTTTTTAATTTCTTAAGATTCTTCCCTTTATTTGAAGAAGTTTCTTTTAATTTATATTCCTAATATTTAAATTTTTTATTTTTCTTAAAAGATAATATACATTTCTAAATAATTATGTCTCTTATACCAGCGTTTGAGCTTGGGTTATGGAATGCTTGGTTTTTTATTCTTCCCCAAATTTTACTGATGTGGATTGGGAGTAGAATTCTTCATAGAAGAAAGATGGCATCCTTATCTGAATCACTCTCTGAATTTAGTAAAGCAGAAAAAAAAGTTTTAAATATCCTTACCGTACTAATTTTTGGTTCATATATCTATAGTATTTTCTTACCAATGAAAACAAGTACAATTTGGTTTTACATAGGACTTTCAATTTATACCTTGGGCATAATCACCCAAATCGTAGCTTGGCAAAATTTAGATACGACTTCGGTTGATAACCCAGTCACTAAAGGATTGTACCATTTTTCAAGGAACCCCATGTATGTTGGTGATTTCTTGATATATACCGGTATAACCATTGCATGTTTATCCTGGATTTTCCTGGTAGTTCTAATTTTAGCGATATTCTTGGATAGGTTATGGGCAATTTCAGAAGAGCGTGAATGCATCAAGAAATATGGGGAAACTTATAGAGAATATATGGAAAAAATTCCAAGGTGGATAGGGAGTCCTAAGTCGAAATAAATATAGATTAAAAATTAAAATTTAGTTATAATCATTTTATATTTTTTCTTTTCCTTTTTTCTCATATGTTTCTGCCATATGGGGCATGAGTAGATAAACGGCTGCTAAATATAAGGGAATCAAAGATAATTCCACAAAGATAGAAATTATGAAAGGAAATTGAGGACTAATTAAAGTATAAACTAATCCTCCCATTAGAGGACCAATAACGCTTCCTAAGAACGCAAAAAAATCACCTATACCAAAAATCTTCCCCCTATTCTCTGTAGAAATTCTACTCAGCATATTTTGGAAGATTAGCCCTGCCGCCATCCCAATTGCTAAATCTCCTAATAATAACAGTGAAAACACCCATATATTTGCTGAATTTATTAATAGATAGGTCATTAAAGCACCTAAGGTGCTAGTTATTGAAATACCTACTAATGGAGGGAGTTTATCAACTAAAACACCTAATTTTGGGGCTAAGAGAGTAGCTAATAATCCTGCAGGGAGATATGCCAAAACTACTAAATTTATATCACTTTCGATGTTTTCCATTATGTATATGCTTAAAAAGGGTCTTGCGATTGAACCATTAATACTACCCAAAAAAAGAATACAGATCAAAAAAAAAGCACCAATCACCATCGATCT